>Ga0180007_10000058_pt1 | contig 188560 bp, 171 predicted proteins | sample MM_PC_MetaG_FD_121122 | JGI IMG/M metagenome (GOLD analysis project Ga0180007, IMG submission 121122) | Groundwater microbial communities from the Aspo Hard Rock Laboratory (HRL) deep subsurface site, Sweden - MM_PC_MetaG | ecosystem: Environmental > Aquatic > Deep subsurface > Groundwater... | reverse complement strand
TCTGATCAATTTAACAGAAAGATGGCAGGAGCTGGGGCTCGCCGCGGGAAACCGCCTTGGTGCGTAGTACGCATGCCGGGTGGTGTGAGAGCCGGGGCGGGTGACCGCCCCGGCTACTCGATTCCGCTCTCAAAACAATGCGCGTTATTTCCGAAGGCACGCCGACACGGCTGGAAAACCCGCCCCACAGTCCTGTTCCTGGGCTTACATAGAGCTTCATGCCGTTCACGTTGTACAGGCCGTTTACAAAACCTTCATTGAATGACGCGATAATGGGCTGGATAAAGACCATGTGTCCGCCGTGCGTGTGGCCTGAAAGCTGGATGCTGGCGGCGGTGTTGGCGGCTGCGCCGCGAGGCTGGTGGGCCAGCAGTATGCTGGTCGTATCCGGAGCGCCTGCCAGGGCCTTGCGGACATCCGGGCCTTCCTCGCCGAAGCGCGGCGCCATGGGGTCGGTAATGCCCGCGATGACCAGTTCACCGCCCTGCACGGACAGCACGCGGTGTTCATTGAGCAGCATGTCGATGCCCAGTTTCTTGAAGACGGGCAGCCACTCGTCCACCTGAAAGTAGTATTCGTGGTTGCCGGTCACGCCATACACGCCATGTTTTGCGCGCAGCTCGCCAAGAGGCTTGACCTCGTTGCCTAACGTGTCCGGCAGGCCGTCAACCAGGTCGCCGGTCAGCGCGACCACATCGGGATTCAGCGCATTGGTCTTCTCAACCAAGGTTTGCAGCCACTCTCCCCGCTGCAGCGAGCCGATATGAATGTCTGTAATCTGGACAACAGAAAATCCGTCCAGCTGCGCAGGAAGACCGGGCACGGAAATCTCCACCGTGCGGATGCCGGGCACCGTCACTGCCTGCCACGTGCTCCAGCATCCCAGAGACAGCGCGATCGCCAGCAGCCCCGCGCTTTTGACCGCAGGCGAAAATCCCGCCTCCAGAGAAATTTCCGCAGGGGGGCAGCCTGACGCCAGCAGCCCCGCGATTCTGACCTGGGGCGAAAAGGGATGGCGCCACGCGAAGCCCGCGCGTCGCCCCAGCCACAGCAGCCCAGCCAGTCCATCCTTCACGAGCAGCAGAAAGAACAGGATGACGGCGGACGCATAGAGGGCTTCCTGGGTCAGCAGGAGCGAACGCGGCAGCACCGGCGCGTAAAAAGATCCGCCGAACATCTCATAGGCCAGGTATTTGAGGCAGACGGCAAGAGCGGCAATTCCCGCCGCCACCCTGCCCAGCCTGCGGCAGGGCAGCGGCAGTACAAAGCTCATGACAATATAGAGAAAAAGACAAAGAGATGGAATGGCGAGTCGCATTTTGGTACCGTTGGGCGATTAAGGACGTGTCATCCCTGAAAGCCCAGGAAGGTCAGGGTTGGTTGGAAATATTTCGATCAGAATTGTTACGTGCGTTGATAACCATGTCCGCCGTCCCGGCAAGGCCTGATTCTTCGCAATTATTGCCCGATTCTCCGCTGAATGTATTCATGAGGGGGGGCGAGTTTGCAGAATCCTGCGCCTTTTCGACAAGCTTGAGGCCACCGGCAGGGGCATGAAAGTTGTCGTCGTGGCGGGCATGGAGGGCGCATTGGCCAGCGTTGTCGGTGGGTTGGTGTCGAGACCGGCGGGTGCCGACCTCTGTCGGTTATGGCGCGGTGCTGTCCGGATTATCGGTCCGGATCTGCGTGCTCAAGTCCTGCATTAGCGGCGGAAGCCATGGAAAGGTTTTCAGCGAGCTTTTTGGCTGGCACCCGCCGCAAAAATCTGGCCTTTTCGGATACGCGCTATATTGATAATCTGATTGGCCGGGAGACGGTCAATACACGCGGTCGCTGATCAGGTTTCAGTTTTTCTGAATCAAGGCATCGAGCAGGACGCCGCAGCGGTGATCAGCAAACTTCTTTACAGTATCGACGCCAAGCAGGCCAAACACGAAACCGTAAGCCGGAGGGCAGATGAACAGCGATACGTTGGCGGACATCGGAATTGTCGGACTGGCGGTCATGGGCGAAAATCTTGTGCTCAACATGGCGGGCAAGGGTTTCACCGTGGCCTGCTTCAATCGAACCGTGGCCAAGGTCGATGCGTTCATCAAGGGACGCGGCGCGAACAAAAACATCATCGGCTGCCATAGCCTGGAGGAACTGGTCCAGGCGCTGTCCAGGCCGCGCAAGGTCATGTGCATGATCAAAGCCGGTGAGGCGGTGGACGCGCTGATGGCATCCCTTATGCCCCTGCTTGAACCCGGCGACATCATCATCGACGGGGGAAATTCGCATTATCTGGACACCAGCCGCCGCGTCCGGGAAGCGCGGGCCCACCAAATCCTGTTCGTCGGGACCGGCATTTCCGGCGGAGAGGAAGGCGCCTTGACCGGCCCTTCGATTATGCCCGGAGGCGCCATCGAAGCCTGGGACAGCATCCGGTCCATTTTTCAGCGTATCTGCGCGGTGACCTCGGACGGGGCGCCCTGCTGCGAATGGGTCGGTCCAGGCGGGGCTGGGCACTTCGTCAAGATGGTGCACAACGGCATCGAATACGCCGACATGCAGCTCATCTGCGAAGTCTATCAGATGATGAAGGAGGGGTTTAAGCTCTCGAACGAGGAAATGCACCGGATCTTCTCCCGCTGGGACAAGGGCCGTCTTGATTCATATCTTGTTGAAATTACATCTGAAATTCTCTGTTTTCGCGACGAGGACGGCGCGTACGTGCTCGACCTGATTCTTGACTCCGCGCAGCAGAAGGGGACGGGAAAGTGGACCGTGAACGCCGCCTTGGAGGCAGGACAGCCCTTGACGCTGATCGGCGAGGCGGTTTTCGCGCGTAGTCTGTCCGCGCTCAAGGACGAGCGCGTCCAGGCGTCGCGGGTTCTGGAAGGACCGATGCTGCCGTCCGGCGAAGCTAGCGGCATGGTCGATGATCTCGAACAAGCCCTCTATGCCTCGAAAATTGTTTCCTATGCGCAAGGCTTCCAGATCCTCAGTGCCGTGAGCCTTGAACAGGGCTGGGACCTGGACCATGGAGGCATCGCCAGGATGTGGAGAAACGGGTGCATCATCCGCTCCGTGTTTCTTGGCGACATCGAGAAGGCTTTCACCCGTGATCCAAAGCTTGCCAGCCTTCTGCTGGACCAGTTCTTCAAGGATGCGGTTCACCATGCCCAGGCGGGCTGGAGGCGGGTTGTCGCAGAGGGCGCGCTGCGGGGCGTTCCCATGCCGACGCTTTTCGCAGGCCTGGCCTATTACGACGGCTATCGCACGGCCAGGTTGCCCGCCAATCTGCTGCAGGCGCAGCGGGATTATTTCGGCGCGCATACCTACGAGAGAATCGACCGGCCCCGAGGCCAGCATTTTCATACCAACTGGACCGGTCGTGGGGGATCTACGTCTTCCACCGCCTACGAAGTCTAGAGAAGGAGGGAGTTTCAACGTGTCCGAAAAATCCGATCATTCCACCACGATCGAGCCTTGGGATGTGCATAACAAGGCCCTCGTGTCCCATGTCCGGCCGTCGCAGTGGACCAATCCCAGACCGCAACCCCTCTACAATCTGGTGGTCGTCGGCGCGGGTACGGCCGGACTTGTCTGTGCGGCGGGGGCTGTCGGACTGGGGGCTAAAGTGGCCCTCATCGAGCGGGATTTTCTCGGGGGTGACTGTCTGAACTTCGGGTGCGTCCCTTCCAAGGCGCTGCTCAGGGCAGGTCGTGCTGCGGCGGCCGTGCGCGACGCCGGGGAGTTCGGCGTGCACGTGCCGGCAGGGACCCGTGTCGACTTCGGGCAGGTCATGGAGCGCATGCGCAGGCTGCGGGCCTCAATCGCGCCAAACGACTCCGCGCAGCGCTTCCGGGATCTCGGGGTGGACGTGTTTTTGGGTGCGGGCCGTTTTGTGGATGCGCACACCGTGGAGGTCGGCGGTGAACGCCTGAATTTCGTCAAGGCGGTCATCGCGACCGGTGCACGGGCCGCCGCGCCGCCCATAGAGGGGCTAGAGCAGGTCCGCTATCTGACCAACGAGACGGTCTTTTCGCTGACCGAACTGCCCAGGCGTCTGGCCGTCATCGGGTCGGGACCCGTCGGCTGCGAGATGGCCCAGGCCTTTGCCCGTTTCGGGTCCGAGGTGCTGCTGATCGAGTCTTCGCGCGGCCTGTTGCCCAAGGAGGACCAGGACGCCGCGGAGTTCGTCCGGCAGGCGCTGCTGGGGGATGGCGTGAAATTCCTGTGCTGCGGCAAGGAGGTCAAGGTTTCCGCGGCCGAGGGTGGCAGGATACGTCTTCTCGCCAATTCTACGACCGGAAGCTACGATGAGGTCGTCGACGAGCTGCTCATCGCCGTCGGCCGCAAGCCCAACGTCGACGGCCTTGGGCTGGAGGAGGCCGGGGTGACGTATTCGGCCAAAGGGGTGCAGGTCGACGACAACCTGCGCACGACAAATCCCGACGTTTTTGCCGCCGGGGATATCTGCTCGTCCTTCCAGTTCACGCATGCAGCAGACTTCATGGCCCGCACGGTCCTGCGTAACGCCCTGTTCAAGGGCCGGGCCAAGGTCAGCGCCCTGACCATCCCCTGGTGCACCTACACGGAGCCGGAGCTCGCCCACGTGGGCCTCACGGAGAAGGACGCGGCAGAGAAGGGGATCGCGGTGGACACCTTCACCCGGGAATTGCGCGAGGTCGACCGGGCCATCCTCGAAGGCCACACCGACGGACTGGTGCGCGTGCATGTGCGCAAGGGCACCGACAAGATCGTGGGCGCGACGATCGTCGCCAGCAACGCCGGGGACATGATCTCGGAAATCTCCTTGGCCATGACCAGCGGCCTCGGCCTCGGGAAGATCGCAAGCACCATCCACCCCTATCCGACTGAAGGTGAGGCCATCCGGCAGGTCGCCGACGCCTACAACAGGGGCCGGCTGACCCCGCTTGTGAAGTCCCTCTTCGGCTATTGGCTTTCCTGGCAGCGCAGGAAGAAGTGCAAGGCATGAGTCTGGTTCCATGCATGAGGGCTCGATGAGCCGAGAGGGAAAATTTACGGATCAGCCGTGTTGTGGCAACGTGAGTCGCAGGTCAGAAATGGTGGTTATGAAAGAGGCTGACATGGCGGGTATAAGACTGACGAAACGCGATGTGCTGCGATGAAACGTGGCTTGATCGGCGTGTTGCCGCTCATTGCTCTCTTTCTGACGTGTTCCGCCTTCGGGGAACCGCTCAGGCTGAGCACGCTCGAATGGCCTCCTTTTGTTGGCCAGGAGCTTCCAAACCAGGGAACGGCCAGCGCCCGCGTGCGCAGCATCTGCGCCGTCGCAGGGATGGACCTTGATTTGTCCTTCCTGCCCTGGAAGCGGGTGCTCATGGGTGCACGCACCGGGACCACCCAGGGCTACTTTCCCGAATATCGATCGGTGGATCGGGAAAAGGAATTTTACTTCTCGCAGGCGGTCGGGTGCAGTGTGGTGGGGTTGGTGCATCGGCGTGATATGAAGCTGGACTGGACCCGTCTTGAGGATCTGGCCTCCTACCGGATCGGCGTCGTGGACGGGTACGTGAATACCGAGGAATTCGACCGGCTCGTGGACATGGGCGTCCTGTATCCCGTCAAATGCAATTCCGATGAACTGGCCTTGCGCATGCTCGAAGCAGGGCGGATCGACGCGGCCGTCATGGACCGGGCCGTGTTCAGACATCTTTCAGGCAGGGTGGCATCGCCGCAAACGCCATCCCCGATGGTCTTCGGCGAAAAAATCCTCGCCGTGCATTCGCTGCATGTCTGTTTTCCCCGCACTCCCGCCGGAAAGGCTCTGGTTGAGCGCTTCAATCGCGCAATCGTGTCCGGTGGGCATGCGCTGATATGCGCCTCCGAGTTTGAGGCGGCTCCCTGAATTGCCTGCAATTATGTTTGATCCCTCTGCACGCATGGTCTTTTCCTGGCGACCTCTGCGTACTAGGAAGCATTGTTCCCTTTGGCTGTTAATTTGACAAAAGTGATATTGCGGATTCAAGGAACAAAGTTGATGTGCCCAGTATGTTGTTGCATGATTTAGCGCGTCGCGGCAGGGTCCGCCACGCAATGATTTTTTTTCCGGGGAGTTTGGCCAGACGGCCTCAACGCTTGGGACAAACATGGGTGGTGCGGGATATGATTATCGGAGTGGGTGTCGACATTGCGGAGTTGGAGAGAATCGCCCGATCGTATTCGCGTTTCGCCGATAAATTCAGTTCACGAATTTTGACTCCGGCGGAGATGACCCTTGTCCCGGCCAATGCGGTCCCTTTTCTGGCCTCTCGCTTCGCGGCCAAGGAGGCGGCGGTCAAGGCCCTGGGTACGGGCTTCAGCGGGGGAATCACGTTCCATGATATCGAGATCCGTTCCGATGCGCTCGGCAAGCCGCTGATCTTTTTTCACAACCAGGCCCAGCTCAGATGCCGGGACCTTAAGGTTCGGACCGCGCACATCACCCTGTCCCACAGCCGTGAAAACGCCGTGGCCATGGTCATCCTCGAAGGATGAAATGTTTTTTGGACCCGCTGTGTCGATGTTTGTAGGGCTGCCGCACTGGGCAGCCCTACTGCTTTCTACGGCTGGATCTCCACCGTCGCCTCATGCGCCCCGGACAGGGCCTGGGGGTCGGTCTTGCCCATGAAGACCCGTCCTGCGTCTACGCTAAGCTCCTGCACAAGATAGTTTTTCACGAACTCCGCCCGGCTGGCGGCCAGGCGTACAAGGTCGTCATCGGTGACGCGGATCAGTTCCCGGAGTTTGGCCTCCTGCACCTCGCGGGAGACCTCTCTGTGCATGCCGATGGCGTTCTTTTCCTTTTCCACCGGTTCGGCTTTGTAGGCTTCCCAGAGCAGGTCCGGGTATTCCTCGTCCGTGATCTCCAGTTCTTCGAGAATCGTGGTTTCACGCATCTTGCGCGGCAGATCGTCGAATTTGATGACCTGCAGTTTGCGCAGGAACTGCTGATCGGCCATGGCCTGCCTGTCGGCGGCGGGGTCCACGTGCCCGAGGATGGAGATCTTGATTCCGGGGCGCTGCGCCAGAATATCGGCCAGGGCCTGCATGTTCTGCATGGCCTCGGGCGCGGGTACGGCCAGGCCGGGCGGGAAGGGGAGCTTGTTCAAGTCTTCGCCTCCCCCGTCAGGAACCAGGCTTGCCAGCAGCGAGAAGGGGGAGGCGATGGCCTTGACAATGAGGCCCAGGAAGGCCTGCATGACGATGCCGCCGATGCTGAATTTCGGATCGGTCAAATCGCCTTTGACCGGAAGGTTGATGGTGATGTTGCCGGACATGTCCCGCAAGAGGGCCAGGCCCAGCTTGATCGGGACGTCGGCTGCGTCCGGGGACTCGACCTTGTCGCCCAGTTCGAGCTGGCGGGCTTTTATGGCATTGCCCATGGACAATTTGTTTTCCGAGGTGTCCACGTTGATTTCCCAGTCCAGTTGGCCGCGTGCAACAGGGTAGGCGATGAATTTTGAAGAATACGACGACAGTGCGACCAGATCCAGATTGCGCAGGGTCACTGTGCTGCTGGCCTCAACAGGGGTCTTGAGCGGTGAGACCCAGCCCTTGGCGGTGATGGGTGCGGAGCCGTCGATGATGGCGGTCAGGTCCAGTTCCGTGCGCTTGGCCGGATCCAGGGAGAAGCCCGTCACGGTCAAGTCCAGCGGCGAAACCACGGATTCGAATTGCGGTGTGAGCGTCTTGTCGGCAAAGGAAAAGCGCCCCTTCTTGAGGTTGACGGCCCCGATCTCCAGGGTTTTCAGTCCACCGGAGGTGTCGGTGGATTTGGGAGAGGCTTTCTTCTGAGTTGCGGGTGCGATACGGTCCAGACTGGTCTTGCCCTGTGCGTCGATGACGAAGCTGCCTCGCGGTTCGACCAGGTCCACCTGGGCAATGGTCAGGGCCAGGGGCGAGAGTTGCAAGACGAGGCGGTTCACGCCCAGGGTTTTGAAGCCGAGCAGTTCCGTTTTGGACCGGGCCTCGGTGATCCGCAATCCATCAACCTGCAGGGAACCGGAGATCTGGTCCCGGGTCTTGCCGCCCATGCTCCAGTCGAGCTTGCCTCCGAGCCTGCCCGCCGGGATGTCGATGGCGGCAACGTCCGCGAGATAGGCCGAGGCGACGGCCAAGGGTATCCCCGAGAGATTGAGGGTGCCCTTGCTGATCATGGTGGCCGGAACGATGTCGCCAGTGGCCTTCACGGTCCCTGTTTCCTCCACCCGGCAGGACAGGGTCAGGGGAATGGCCTTGCTGAGGTCCGCGGACAGGTTTTTGGCCAGCAGGGTGATCTGGTCCAGGTCCAGACGCACGGGCTTGGCGAGGGTCTGGTCCGTGAGCGAGATACTGGTTCCGGCCAGGGAAAACTGGTCCACGGTCACCGCCCACGACGGCGCCGTAGCTTTGGCCGGTGCTGCCGACTTGGCTGACGCTGCCTGCGCAGGCGCAAAGAGTTTGGCCAGGTTCAGGTCGCCGTTTGCTTGCCGTATGAGTTCAACGGCCAGGTTCAGTTCTACGGGGCCGATCTTTACGGATTGCGGTTTTGTGTCCACCGCCACCGGACCTACAACCAGGGAGGAGACCCTGATCGGAGTTGGAGCGGCCTTGTCTCCGGTCGTCAGGTCCACTCTTCTAAGCGAGGCCCCTTCCATGACGATATTCCAGGCGGTGGGATCGGGGTGCGACTGGCTGGAGTCGGTTTTTTTCTTGGCTGGAGCGCCCATGACGTCGAACAGCCTGGCCTTTCCCTCTTTGTCGAGGGCGGTGGAAACCGTGGCCCCTTCCAGCGTGAACACGCCCGTGCGGATGCTGTTGTCGGCCAGGTTCAGGAAAATTTTGTCCACGGCCGCGCGGCCGAGCGAGACCTCACCGGCCCCGTCGGTCGCCTTCAGGGACAGGTCGCGGATCTCGAAGGATGAGTCTTCCAGGCGCGGGGCCTTGTCCTCCCCGTCGATCACAAAACGCAAGCGCGAGTTGGCCGTGGCCGTGGCCAGGGTCAGGGGCAGTGCGTCCTTGAAATACGGGGAGTAGGAGGGGATATCCAGATCGCGGGCGTTGATGAGGGCCAGCACACGGAATGGCGAAACGGAAAAAGTCGCGTTGGTGTCGATGGCCTCCCCGTCAGCAGTGCGCATCTGCAGGCCGACCACAGAGGTTGCGTTGAGCGAGGTGTCAAGATCGGTGATGGTCAAGTCCAGGGACTCGATTTCCTTGGTGAAAGAGGTGGTTTCGTCTCTGAAGAGGATGCGGCCGTTCACGAGTCGGATTGTGGGGGCCTGCAACAGCAGAGTCCTGGCAGTGTCACGTCTGGCTACCGTGGCGTTGTCGATCTCCGGGGCTTCGGTCATGGATGCGTTGGCGGTCTCCACGGCAACTGTCGCGTTGGCGTTAGCCGTGCTGGGATCGCCCCCTGCGGTCTTGCCGTCCTCCACAGTGACTGGGGCGGACGCGTTTTGCGCTATAGGCGTGCTTGGGACCGTGGCGTTGGCTGGTGAACCCGCCGGGGCATCCAGGGGCACGAAGTAGTGCATCCAGTTCAGGCTCCCGTCCTTGTGGCGCACGACGCGCAGATACGGCTGCTCCAGGACCACGGAGCTCAGCCCGAGCTGTAGATTCAGGATGGAGATGTCGTCCATGACGATCTCGGTCCTGGCGGCGGTGAGCACGGGTTCCCCGTCGTCGACCAGTTCGATGTCGCGTCCCGTGATGGTGCCCTGCAGGGAGAAGCTGGGCAGCGCGTCTTCGAACTGTTCAAAGGCCAGCTTGCTCTCCAGGTTGAGAAAACCCTTGGAAAGCTTGAGATTTTCTCTGGACATGGCATAGGCCCAGTACTGCGGCAGTGCGAGGTCGATGACGTTCAGGTCAAATTCGGTTTTGAGGGAGTTGGAAAAGGGGGTGGTCCGCCCTTCGAGGTTGAAGGGCGCGCCGTTGGCCCTGAAGGACAGGGTCGGCGTCATGAAGGTTTCCCAGTCTTTTTTGCGCGAGGAAAACCGGGGCAGGTTGAACTGGATCTGATCCACGACATGGCTCACCCCTCTGGCCTGGTCCTCGAAGGTCAGGGTGCCGTTGCCGATGGTGAAGGGTTCGACGATAAGCGGCAGGAGCATGGGTTCGCCCGGTTTTTCGGCTCCCGGCTCGGCGGATCCGGCGGTCAGGTCGGAAAAATTGGTTTGCCCGTCCTGGCCGAGGCGGATATGAATGCGCGGACCATCCACCCGGGCCTCGTGAACGACAAGAGCCAGACGCGGGATGGAACTGAGTTCCAGGTTGGCATGCAGGGCGTCGAACGCGACAAATTCGCCGCTGCCGTCCTTTTCACTGATGGCGAAATCGGTGACGTCTGCAGTCATGGCGAAAGGATTGATGCGTATTTCACCGACGCTGATCTGACGGCTGAGGGCGGGAGAAACTTTCTCGACAAGTACGTAGCTGGCGATGCGCGGCAGAAGAAGAAAGCCGAAGGCGGCGTAAAGGGTGACGCAGCAGGTCGTTATGGCGAGAGATTTTTGCCACCAAGTCAGGTTTTTCCAGATTTCCGGAAATTTTATCATATCATGCTCCATTTTTCAAATGGATACAGTTTTTTTCACGCTTTTGGCAAGGATAGGGCGGTATATCGTGCCACGGATTGTTGTCGAACAGATAGAAAATGTTGATATCCCAGTTCTACAACGTTCTGCAAAATTCATTATCTATAATCTGGGGATTCTATGAGGCTTTATATAACAGTCGAGACAACATCTCGTGAACTAGATGCAAAAATTTTATTGGCGTGCTGTGCAGCAGAAGCAGGTTTTGATGTTATTATCGGCCTTGAGGATATGGTTCGGCGGTTATGCAGATTCTCCGATCCAGGAATCTTTTTTGATAAGAGCCTCCATTCAGAGTACCCGGTTTTGTTCAAGCAACTAAAAAAGCTTGGATATTTGGTAGCAGTGAGCGACGAAGAAGGCCTTGCTGGAGATTTTGATCAATACTGTAAGTTTGGAGTCGGTGAAGGTGTTGCTGACACTGTCGATATGATTTTTGCGTGGGGTGAAATGCACCGGCAGTTAATTTACAAAGCCATGCCAGAATATGCTGGTTTTGTTATTGAAGCTGGGAATCCAAGGATGGATATTCTTGGTGCCGAACTTCGCCTTTTTTTTAATTCTAAAGTTCAAGAAATAAAGAAGGAATATGGGGATTTCATTCTTGTGAATACCCGCTACGGTTTTTCAAATAACGTAATTGGTGGTGAGGAATTCAAGAAAAGGATATTGCGTGGTGATCTCGGGGAAAAAGTCGACTACTTGCTGGATTTCTATGACTTTGAGGAAGCGTTATGGAATGAATTTCTGAAAATGACGGAGTTGTTGAGTCGTCGGTATCCAGACCGCAATATAATCCTTCGGCCCCATCCTTCAGAAAGCATTGATCGATGGCAAACAGCCCTGCATGCTTTGGAAAATGTGAAAGTCATTCGTGAAGGGAATGTGCATCCGTGGATTCTTGCAAGTGATATGTTAATACATAATGGTTGTTCAACTGCGATTGAGGCATTGTTACTTGATGTTCCATGTGTCTGCTATAGGCCAATTTTGTCTGAAAAATGTGATGTTGTATTGCCTAATCTTGTTTCTTATAATGTTTACGATATAAATGGTCTGTGTAGTTTTGTAGAAAGCCCGCTCATTTATAGTACTTTTGACAAAAAAGAAGGATGGAAAAGAATTCTAAAAAAATATATATTTTCTATAACGGGGAGAAAGTCTGTTGAAATAATTGTAGATGGATTGATTGAGCTTTCCAGAAAAAAAACAAAGCGTAATATTGTCGTGTCAAGTAGTATGAGATGTGCAGGGTATGCTAGTCATATTTGGCGTGTTATTCGGTACGCACTTCGTAAGAAATATAAAAGAAGCGAAATAAAGCTCAACTCAAAATGGATTCCGTGCTCACTGGAGAAATTTGAGGGCATTGTTCGGGGCTACGGTTTTTATAATAGCAAATTCAATGAACTGGACGTGTCTTCTGCTTATTATGACTGCTTTCGTATTCGGAAAAAGTTAAGATAGGCTTGAGCAGTAGTGAATCAAAAATATGCTTGTGCTTTTAGTCGATAATTATGTCCCATGATGTTGCTGTGCCTTTTTTGACATCGACTTTTGTTTTATTTCCAATAATGAGGTCAAAATATTTTGGAGCAAGACCCATTCCAGGTCGAATTCGTCGGATATCTTCCTTTGTAATTATTGTTCCTGCAGGGATATCTCGTATGAAATAAATCGATCGACGAAAAATTTTAGATTTTTGTTCCTCTTTGCTTCTTTCAAACCCTGCTTTTCCTAGGGAAATCCATGCATCTTTTACGTCTATGCAAAGATTTTCTAGTTCATTTGGTTCTATAGAAAATTCATTATCAGGTCCTTTTTCAATTTTATTTAGTGTAAAATGCTTTTCAATAACGCATGCTCCAAGGGCTACAGATGTAATAGATGCAGTTGTTCCAAGGGTATGATCGGATAATCCGCTAATAACGCGGAATCTTTTGGCTAGCTCTGGAATTTGACGCAAATTCGCCTGCGTCATTGTTGCCGGATAACTGCTAACGCAATGAAGCAAGATTATATCGTCGCAACCTGCTTCCTGCGCGGCGCTCACCGCTTCTTCGACTTCTTCCTCGCTCGACATGCCTGTCGACATGATCATGGGTTTGCCGGTGCTGGCCGCATACCGGATGAGCGGAAGATCCACGATTTCGAAGGATGCTATTTTGTAAGCCGGGGCGCCAAGATCTTCCAAGAGATCCACTGCGCTTTCGTCGAAAGGAGTTGAAAAAATGGTTATGCCGATTTTCCGGGCATGATCGAACATCGGTTTGTGCCATTCATAAGGGGTTTGCGCCCAGTTATAGAGATCATAAAGCTTGTAGCCATCCCACAGTCCGCCTTTAATGATGAAGTCTGGGGCATCGCAATCGATGGTCAGGGTGTCCGGCGTATACGTTTGCAATTTAATTGCATCTGCTCCGCACCGGTGTGCGACATCAATGGTTTGGAGGGCTCGTTCCAATGAACCGTTGTGATTGGCTGAAAGCTCGGCAATTATATATGGCGGATGATCGGGGCCGATGGGGCGATCTTGAATGTAAACCTTCATTAGCAAAGTACCTTATTGTATATATTTTTTTCCAATTGAATTGTTTGTATTGTGTACGCTTGATATTAAAATTTCAGTTTTGATTTTCATAGAAATTTTCTACTATATATAACTATTCCGTCAGTCCTTTTTTCGAGTTTGAAATCAATTTCGCTTAGCACCTTGCAGGAACGTATGTTCACATCTTTTACTCGAGCCATAATTTTTGCTTGTTTTATGCTTGCCAGAAAAGCTGAAATAGCTGTTTGAAGTAAATGCTTTCCCAAGCCTCGACTTCTGGCGCAAGAGTCTAATGAATAGCTGAGCTCCCAGCTATCTGTATTTTTTTCAAATCGAACTTGACCGATAGGTATCCCATTCTCTGTTTCAACAATATAGAGTTGACAGTTGTCGATATTTCGCAAACGTTCATAGAACCATTTACGGTGGGTGACAGGGGTAATTGATTGCGATCGGAACGCATTCATTCGGACAAGCGGGTCATTGGCCCATTGTAAAATCTTGGTTTCATCTTTCAGGCGGGCAAGTCTTGCCCTTAAATGGGTCTGTGCGTCCAAGAGTGCAAAGCCGGCAACTCGCTCTACCCCCTTGCCATCGACAAGGGAGGTGCAGCATCGCGACCATTCGGGTGATAGGTCGGCTCCAATCACCCTCTGGAGCGCCTGGGCCAGTTTGGGCGCATCAACGTTGTTCTTTTGTCCGATCCAATGGGCTAATCCAGCTCTGTCCAACCGTTCGGCAATGGCTTTCTGGTTATCGGCCAGCGTGATCACCAAGCTCGGTAAGCCGAGGCAACATCGCTCCCAGGACGTAGCTCCTGCGGCGCCGATTGCGAGATCGGCTTTCACCATCAAGGGGGCGAGGCTCGGGAGTCCTTCGTGGATTAGGATTCGTTGGTCCTTTTCCGCCTGGCTCCGGACGGATGCGGCATGCTGGCATGAGGGGTTGATGACGACATCCATCGCGACGTCTTCGGTCTGGAGCGACGTAAAGGCAGAAATGCTCATTCCCGTCAGGTTGTCGGTATCCGCTCCACCAAAGTACACTATTATTCTGCGAACAGGCCCTTCCCGAGGAGGGATTCTGTCGTGCAGCTCGGCGTACAAGGGTTGCAGGAGGGCATATTCCGGCCCGAGCATCATGCCACTATTGGCGGGCACTTTTCCGCGATAGCGATCCTGCCAGCCTTCGACCAGATTCTGGTCCAGCAGCAGGTCGCAATCATGCTCGCGGTCAGCCAGGTCGTCTATGACCATCAACTTGCCGCAAAACGGCCGCAATTCTTTTTCCCAGCGAAAATCAATGGCATAATGATCGACAACGAGCCACTCAATGGTCAGATTGCATATGGCGGAACGGACCTGGGCCGCGTCTGTTTGCCACTCCGACCCAAGCCATAACGCATATGTCGAGGAATCGGATGGGCTCCTTAATTCCGACGTCATATTGCCCGCGGGGAGGGTGTATACTTTGAACCCTCTTCCGCGGACTACGCTGTTCAGGTTGCCGGGATGGTCCCTGCATATGAAGCGGCAATCGCAACCCCGGTCGCGCAATGCGCTGGCCAGCGTCAGGCATCGCATGACATGGCCTGTACCCATTTCCAGTGAGGCGTCGACGCGAAATACGATAATTCTTGTGGTCATGTCTTTTCCTCAGTCTGACGCAGAGCCCTGAACATCAATTCCGCTCGCAGCCAGTCCTCGACGGTGTCGATGTCCTGAACCCTGTGGCGCGGGAGGAGGATTGGGACTGAGTCGGAATTGAATATAGGTCTTCCCTCGAGCCAAGCCTGCGTCCGGCCCCAATAAAATTGGCCCGCATCGTGATAGGCTTCTTCCAGGTCCTGCGAACGTGTATTGAAGTGCTCTGGATGGAACATTTCGACCCGACCGTCTTTATTGATCCGGATTGCTCGTTGGATCGGAAACGGGAAACTGGTCGCGGAAAATGCATAGTCGCAACCATGGCGAAGCAGTACCTCGCACCCCTGACGCAAATCTTCTGCCCGAATGAATGGGGCGGTGGCATACACGCAGCACACCGCATCCGACCTCTCCGGGCCGTTCCTCTGGCACCAGTCTATCGTGTGCGCCACGACAGGGATTGTTCCTGTATGATCATCGGAAAGATCCGCAGGACGGACAAACGGGGTTTCCGCACCACATTGTCTCGAAATTTCGGCTATTTCGAGATCATCGGTAGAGACGATGATCCTGTCGAAGCAGGCGCTCTGCTGTGCAGCCTCGATTGCCCAGGCAATCATGGGCCTGCCGCAGAATTTCTTAATGTTCTTGCGAGGGATGCGCTTGCTGCCTCCCCTTGCCGGAATCACCGCCAGTTTCATTCCCTGACCGCCTTGCCAAGGGCCTCGACGACAGCGTCCTGCTGAGGTTCTGTCATGGCGTGGAACATGGGTAAACTGATGACCTCGGCATAATAGCTCTCGGCTTGCGGAAAGTCCCCAGGCTTGAAGCCCAGCTTGCGGTAGTACGGCTGGGTGTGAACAGGGATGTAATGTATATTGACCCCGATACCTTGCTGGCGCAGGCTTTCGACAATCTGGAGACGAGGCCTGTCAGTCTGATTCGGGTTCAGGCGGATCACGTACAGGTGAAGGCCAGAATACGAGTCGGGACGCTGCCAGGGCGTAATCACGGGATAATCGGCCAACATTTTGTCATAGCGCCGCGCCAGCGAGTGGCGACGCGAGACGAATTCGTCCAGCCTTTTCATCTGGCTGACGCCAAGGGCAGCCTGCAGTTCGGTCATGCGGTAATTGTATCCGAGTTCGATCTGCTGGTAATACCAGGGGCCGTCGGGTTCATGTGTCATTACGTCCGGATTGCGGGTGATGCCATGACTCCGTAGAAGGGACATCCGTTCAGCCAAGCCTGGATCGTTGGTTGTCGCCATGCCGCCTTCGGCGGTTGTGATGATTTTGACCGGGTGGAAACTGAAAACGGTAATGTCGCTGTACTGGCAGTTGCCGATGAATTCTCCTCGATATTTACCGCCGATCGCGTGGGACGCGTCCTCAATGATTCTGAATCCATAACGTTCCCCCAAGGCATGGATGGCCTCCATATCGCAGGGTTGACCACAAAGATGAACGGGGACCACTATCTTGGGCAGGCGGTCTTCACGCTCCGCATGTTCGAGTTTTTCCGCCAGGGCGTTGGGACAAAGGTTGTACGTGCGTGGATCGATGTCGACAAAGTCAACTTTGGCCCCGCAGTGTAGTCCGCAGTTCGCCGAAGCCACGAACGTGATCGGACTGGTCCAGAGCCAGTCCCCATCTCCCAGCCCCAGGGCCAAGCAGGCGATGTGCAGAGCCGAGGTGGCGCTGTTCACCGCGACCGCTTGCCCGGCTCCGACATGGCTCGCCACTGCCTGCTCGAAACGAGGAACCATGGGCCCCTGCGTAAGGAAATCTGAACGCAGGACGGCGACCACCGCGTCAATGTCAGCTTGGCTGATTTGTTGGCGACCGTAGGGAATCATGATCAGATGTCTCCGATCTTGTCGTGATTGGTCTCGATCCATGATGCCAGTTCGGAAGGTGTCATCCACTCCGAATTGTTGTTGCTGGTATAGCTGAAACCTTCCGGGACCTTCCTACCGTCCTTGATCCTTTTGCTGCAACTCGACCAGTTGTTGATGGCGGGAAGAATCTTGTAGTGGTCCGGGTAGTCGTATGTGTAGTAGGAGTCGTCCTCCCCGATCATCTGCTCATGCAGTTTTTCTCCCGGTCGGATACCAACGAATTCAAGTTTGGCCTTGGAGGCAATGGTCAGGGCGAGGTCGGTGACCTTCATGGACGGAATTTTTTTGACATATATTTCGCCACCTTCCATGTCTTCGAAAGCATGCCAGACCAGTTCGACACCTTGTTCCAACGAGATCATGAATCGTGTCATGCGTTCATCGGTTATCGGCAGGACTCCCTTGTCTTTGATGGAGAGAAAGAAGGGAATGACCGAGCCGCGTGAGCCCATGACATTACCGTAGCGCACCACTGCAAAACGGGTCCCATGTCCGCCAGAGTAGGAATTCCCAGCCACAAAAAGTTTGTCTGAAGCGAGCTTGGTAGCGCCATACAGATTTACGGGACTGCTGGCTTTGTCCGTTGAAAGGGCGACTACCCGCTTGACTCCTTTATCGATACAAGCATCGATAAGGTTCATAGCGCCGTTTATGTTTGTTTTGACACATTCAAACGGGTTGTATTCAGCCGTTGGAACAATCTTTGTAGCTGCCGCGTGAACTACAAAATCAACTCCGTCTAGTGCTCGATATAATCGTTCTCGATCCCGCACGTCGCCTATGAAAAAACGAACTCTTGGATCATTTTTGTATTTCTTTGCCATTTCCCACTGTTTCATTTCGTCGCGCGAAAATATTATGATTTTTTTTGGATTATACTTTTTCAATGTCATCGGTACAAAAGAATTACCAAAAGATCCAGTTCCGCCAGTTATAAGAATGTTTTTTTCTTTGAACATTATGTTTCCTTATTTTGAAAGTAAAATTTATTAAATATCTATATTAAAATTTATGTTATAATGGTATGGATTTTTTCATATTTATGTCAGTATTAATTTTTCGGAAAAGATGGAATAATAATACACTCAGCTTTCTAGAGGCAATCAATATGGTTTCGTGATAATTGTGTTTTGTTTACGGCTAACACTTTTTTGTCAAAAATAATGCGATCTCATTTGCCATAAGAATATAAGTTCTTCATTATTTTGTTGCAAACATTGTTTTGCTAATTTTACGCAAAGTCAACACGTTCATTCGTCACTACGTCCTTTTTGGACGAGAGGCGTCAAATGCTGGTCAGCATCTCCCCTAGCCCTGAATCGCGGCGGGCCGGGCTCTCTATGGCATCCCTGACCTGCTCAGCCGTGCCCAACAGCGTGAAGCGTCTCTTGGCGCGGGTCAGGGCCGTGTAGAGGAGTTCGCGGCCCAAAACCGGACAGGGCTCCTCCGGCAGGACCAGCACGGTGTGTCCAAACTCCGAACCCTGGCTCTTGTGCACGGTCATGGCGTAACAGGTTTCAAAGCGGGGCAGGCGGGCCGGGGCGAAGGATGTGAAGCCTTGCGCGGCGGGGAAGAAGACACGCAGGGTGCCGTCCATAGGCAGGGCGATGCCCACGTCGCCGTTGAAGAGGCCGAGGTTGTAGTCGTTTTCCAGGATCATGACGGGGCGGCCTGGGTACCATGCCTCGGCGTCGCGGCCAGCCAGGTTTTCGGCGGCCAGGCGGTTGAGGGCTTCGGTCCCATACGGCCCTTTGCGGACTGGCGAGAGCAGGCGCAGGGCTCCGAAAATCTCGAACGCCCGCTTGGGGTCGGTTGTCCCGCCGAGGCCCTTGAATGCCTCGCGCAGAAGCGGCTTCAGCGCGGCCGCCAGGTTCGGCTGCCCTGCGCAGGGGCGCATCTCCAGATCTGTTCGTCCTTCCTCCAGCAGTTCTCCGGCGGCCTGGGCCTGCCCGTCGCGGATGAGCGCGCTCAAGGCCGCGATGCCGCTGTGCGGTCCGAAGCGCCAGCTTTTCTTCAGTTCCACCGCATGGTCCGTCAGCGCCAAGACGAGCGGAGTCACAGGCAATCCCTGGGCGCTGCCTTTTGCTGCGGCCGTCGCGAAATCCGGCGAGAAGGCGTTCACGACATCCTCCCGGCAGAGATTGGCCAGCACGGCTCCGGCCTCTACCGAGGCCAGTTGGTTGCGGTCCCCCAGGAGCACCAGGCTCGCCTGGTCGGGCAGGGCGTCCATGAGGCGTGCTGCCAGTTCCAGGTCCAGCATGGAGGCTTCGTCTACGACGAGGAGATCAAGAGGCAGTGGGTTGTCGTGGTGGTGGCGGAAGCCCCCGGAACTCCAGCCCAGCAGGCGGTGCACGGTCTGGGCGCCCTGCGCGAGGCACGCATTCAGTTCCGGCGGCAGGCTGCCCTCGGGAAAGGCCTCGACCAGGGCCTCGGTCATGCGTGAGGCCGCCTTGCCCGTGGGCGCGGCCAGGCGGATGCGGAAATTCGTGCCTGCGTGCATCCGGGCCGCCAGGGCCAGGATACGGGAAACAGTCGTGGTCTTGCCCGTGCCGGGGCCGCCCGAGATGACGCAGAGGCGGCTGCGCAGGGTCGCGAAGCAGGCCACGTCCTGCCAGTCGGTTTCGTCGCGCTCGGCCTTGAAGATGCCTGGCAGCAGCTCTGCCGGGACGTCCCGGGGCGGCGCCCCGGCCAGGCGCAGGAAGGCGCGGGCCAGGGTCTGCTCGTCGCGGAAGAATCGTGAAAAATACAGGCGCTCGCCGTCCAGGATGAGCGGCAGCCCGGAACCTGACACGCCGACAACGCCCGTCAGCAGGCAGGCGTGCGTCCCGTCCAGGCCCAGGGTGGCCAGCCGTTCGCGGACGGCCTCGTCGCCGAGGTGCAGGCAGACGTGCCCTTCGCGCACGGCCAGGGAGACGAGGGCAGTCAGGCCGGCCGCGAGGTCGGCGTGTCCTTCCCTGGCCAGGGAGGCGGCGAAGCGGGCCTGGTAGAGGTCGGCCTGGGAAAAGAGGGTGCTGGCCGCAAGTCGGGGCAGGATGGCGGGGCTGGCGAACATCAGCGCTCCTCCGTTTCGATGAGGGCCTTGTCCAGCGCGTCGAGAAATCGCGGGTCGGGGCAGTCTTTGTGCACGCCCTGGCCCGGTCGCTCCGGGTCCACGCCGCGCAGGAAGACGTAGCGCACGCCACCGAAGTGCTCTGCGTAGTCGAACTTTGGCATGCGCAGGGCCAGGTGGCGCTTCAGGGCTAGGCAGTAGAGGTGGTACTGCAGGAAGTAGTGACTGCCGGCCATGGCCGCGTGCAGGGCGTCCGGGGTGTAGTGGCCGGGAGCGGGGCCGAGCCAGTTGGATTTCCAGTCGAGAAGATAGAATTTTTTGCCGCTGCGTACGACCAGGTCCATGAACCCGGTCATGAAGCCCCGGCGAGGCTCGAAGCGCAGGCCCTCCATGCGTTCTGGCAGGTCGGGCGGCAAGAGTTCGGCCGCGCCCCGGTACACATCGGCCAGGGTTTCGCGGGTCACGGGGCGCAAGGGGAAGAGGAACTCCAGCTCGATCAGCCTGTCCTTCTTTTTGATGCCTTCCAGACTGAATCCGCCCAGGTCGGCGCGCAGGATTCCCTCGACCATGTTGCCGACGGACTGATGCCAGTCAGGGTTGAAGCCGTATGCGGCCAGCGCCTCGGTCACGGCGGCGGGGATGGTGCTCTCGTCCGCGAAATCGATGCGCTCGAAAATCCTGTGCAGGCACGAGCCTGCGGCTGCGCCGCGCGGGAAATTCGCCATGGACCACTCGTCCGCGGCGATGCCGGACGCATCAGTCTCATCCAGGCCCGGCCGCGCCCCGTGCTCCATGCCGCGGGTCAGGCCGGTGAAGCTCGCCAGCCCGAAGCCGGAGCCCAGAACGCGATCCCAGTTGCGGCATCGCAGGTCAGGGGCATGGGTGAACTGCGGCGGTCCCTTCTTTGGTTCGGCGTCGGGCAGTTCCGCGACCTCGATGTCGGCGTTGGCCAGTTCCCGCAGGTCCACGCAGACCATGTCCTCATCGACGGCTTCCCAGCTCAGGGCGCTGTTTTCGACGGCGCGATGCCCGTGGAACAGCCATGCCGCGCCGGAGGTCTCGGCCTCGTTGATGCGACCCCAGATCGCGTAGCAGCGGCACTTGGCGCGGGTCAGGGCGACGTACAGCAGGCGTACGCGCTCGGCCTGTGCCTCGGCCAGGGCCTGGCGTACCCGCCTTGGCAGTTCCTCCGTGCCCAGGTCGAGGAGCAGCCCGTCTTCGTGGACCAGGGCCCGGTCCTCGGGGCATCTGGCCCGACCGAAGATGAAGGGACAGAAGACCACCGGGTATTGGAGCCCCTTGCTCTTGTGAATGGTCACTATCTGGACCGCGTCGCGGTCCGTGTCCAGTCGCAGCTGGGCCTCCTCGGAGCCTTCGGTGTCAAGACGGCGGGCGAACCAGGTCAGCAGCGCGTGCATGGACGCGCCCGACTCGCGTTCCCGGCTGTGGAGCAGCTCCAGGCAGTGCAGGACGTTGGTCATGCGCCGTTCGCCGTCAGGCAGGGAGACAAGGCGCCTTCGCACATCTTGGCCTGCGAAGAGGCGGCGCACGGCGGCCATGACGCCCCGGCGGTCCCACAACTCCCGACAGGCGAGGAAGCGTTCGAACCACACCTCGAGTTTTGTTCCGTCCTCGTCGAGGAGCGCGAGATCCGGGGCCGTCAGGCCGATCAAGGGCGCGGCCAGGGCCGTGCGCAGGGCCGCCGGGCGCTGGCATTCGGCCATGCCGCGCAGCACGGACAGGAGCTCCGCCGCTTCAGGGCTGGCGAAGACCGACGAGGTGTGGGTCACGACGCTCGGGATGCGAAGCGCGCCAAGGGCTTGGTGGATGGCCTCGCCCTGGGCGTGGGTCTCGACCAGGACGGCGATGTTCCTTGGCAGGAGCGGCGCGTCGCCGATGCGGATGCGCCCCACGGCCGCGCCCCGCAGCAGGCGGCTGATCTCGGCGGCCACGGCCCGGCAGATGCGCGGCCCAAGCGCCCCCTTGGCCAAAGGTTTGTCCTCGCTTTTGACCTGCCAGAGGACCATGGGCGCGGGTGTTTGTCCGTCTTCGCGGAAGCGGTCCCGCTCTTCGTCCGGGGCGCTGACCGGCTGATAGCCGATTTTCGGGTCCAGGAAGGGCCTTGGATTGTCAGGTCTGAAAAACAGGCGGTTCACGGCCGCGATGAGCTCCGGCGTGGAGCGGTAGTTGACGCCCAGCGTCATGCCGCGCTCGCAGCTGTCGGCCGCGGTAAGGTAGGTGTGCAGGTCCGCGCCCCGGAAGGAGTAGATGGCCTGCTTGGGATCGCCGATGAGGAACAGGCTGTTCTCTCCGTCGCCGGTGGCGAAGAGGGTGCGGAAGATGTCGTACTGCAGGCCGTCGGTGTCCTGGAACTCGTCGATGAGGGCCGCGCGGTACTGGGTCCGCGCCGCAGCGACCAGCTCGGGGCTGGCCAGGGCGGCGTGCATGTTTCGCAGCAGGTCGTCGAAACCCAGCACGTTGCGACGCCGCTTGAGCTCGTCCAGTCGCGTCGTCACGCCCGCGAGGAACGCATGGCGCAGATGGACCACGAAGGGTCCCAGCGCCTGCCGCAAGGCCTCGACATGGTTCAGGATATTCTGGATCTCGTCGAACAGTCGGTGCCCCGGGGCGGTGAAGGCCTTTTTGGTCATGCCCCGCACGTAGGTCGAGGTCAGTTCGCCGAGGGCCTTGAGCTGCTCCTTGGCATCGAACCTCGGGTCGTTCAGAAAATCGCGTGCCGCTTTCAGACGCTGGTCCAGCTTTTGCGGCGAGAACTGGCGGGCGTTGAAATTGTCCGCCCGGGCCAGCAGGAGCGTTCGGACTTCAGATTCCATGACTGACCAGGACGCCTTGAGCCTTTCACATGCCTCCCGCACTGCCCGGTCCAGGGGCGCGGGGTCCGGCGCGAGGGTGCCCGGCAAGATACGGATGCGCTGGGCCAGGAAGGGCAGGCCGGACATTTCCGTGAGATGGTCCGGGGTCAGCTGCTTGCGCACTTCCGTGCCGGTCAGGCCGTCCAGGGGCAGGATGTGCCCGCGCCAGAAATCCACGCAGACCTGGCGGCGCAGGTCCGAGAGATCCGGTTCGAGTTGCGTGTCGAAGAGGGCCGAGCACTCGAAGCCGTTGCGTCCCAGCATGCGCTGGCAGAAGCCGTGGATGGTGAAGATCTGGGCCAGGTCGAAGTTGCGCAGGGCGAGTTCCAGGCGGCGGGCGGCGTCAGTGCCGTCAAAGCGGGCCAGGAGGTCCCGTTCCAGTTCTTCGTCGGCCTCCAGTTCACCGGCCAGCACTCCGGCCACGTCGGACAGCCGTTTGCGGATCCGTCCGCGCAGTTCCTCGGTGGCCGCGTCTGTGAAGGTCACCACCAGGATCTGGTCCACGGTCAGGTTCTTCTCCAGCAGCAGGCGCACGAAGAGACCGGTCAGGGTGTAGGTCTTGCCGGTGCCAGCGCTGGCCTCGATGAGGGTCGTGCCGTTCAGGGGAGCGGTGCAGAGGTCCATGGGCTCCATCACTCGGCACCTCCCAGAATGGGGCCGTAGATTTCCTCGGCCACGTCCGCGAAACGCTCCCAGTCCGGCTCGGCGTCGCGGAAGAGAAAAGCCAGGTGCGGGTCGTCGCGTTCGGGATTGACCATGTAGCCGCCTTCCCACTGGCGCATGGCCTGCATCAATGCCTCGGGGCGCTCCTTGGGCTTGCGGCCTTTGAAGCGGGCCTCGGCGAAGGCCAGGGAGGTCCGGGGGAAGAGAGGGATGGGGGCGTGCACGCCCTGTGTGTAGAGTCGCAACAACCCTTCGAGGAGGTTCCGGGCTTCCGGGGCTTCGGGTGCGGGGAAGCAGTCATCGGTGCCGATGTGCATGGACTGGGCGGCATGGCCTGCGGCCGAGGCGGCCAGATGGCGGACCCACAGGCGGAGCATGTCCGAGCTTTTGGTCTTGGCCGGGCGGCAGATCACGATGCGGTCGCCATGGAGGTCGATGCGGCCCGTGAGGGTGATGCGGCCCAAAGGCAGATTCAGGTCGAGGCGCGCGGCCTTCTCGTCGCCGATGACGGTCCGTGCCTGGTCGGCCAGGGCGCGGATCCGGGAGCAGAGCTTCCGGCTTGCGTCGGTCCCGGCCTGTCCCGGCGGCAGGAGCTGCCAGGACAGGAGCAGCCCCTCCAGATTGGCAGCGGGCTCGTCCAGGGCCGTGCGCAGAAGGTCTTGCAAGGGACCGTAGGCCTCAAGGCCCGTGGGCGTGGACAGGGGTTCCTCGTCCATGAAATCGTCCTCGCCTGCGGCCTGGTCGATGCGCAGGGCACGCAGCAGGTGGCGGCAGGGGTGGGTCAGGAAGCGCGTCAGTTCTTCGATGTCGATCTCGATCTTCTGCTCTGCATGTGCGTCTTCAAGAGTACTGGTTTCGGGGAAGAATTGCCTGGACTGGTGCTCGGCAAACAGCGCCTGCGCCGCGTCACGGTTCTGGGCCGAATAGGAAAAGATGGGCGACCCTGCGCTGAAATAGTCAGGATGGAAGGCCTGCAGCTTGTGCTTGAAAACAATGGCCTCCGAGGGCTTCAGACCATCAACCGTGCAGCCTCTGTCCAGGAAATCGAGCAGTTCCGAGACCAGGACCGAGGGCGGGGCCTCAAGGTTGTCGGACTGGGACAGGCCGGGGTAGGTCAGGATGAGATTGTTCTGGGCGGAGATGATGCTCTCAAGGAACAGGTAGCGGTCGTCTTCGCGATGGCTGCGGTCGCCGGGACGGGGGCGAGCGGCCATGAGGTCGAAGCCCAGGGGTATGTCCTGGCGCGGGAAGGCCGTGCTGGTCAGGCCCGTCAGGCAGATGACCCGGAAGGGGATGGAGCGCATGGGTTTCAGCCCGCAGAAGGTCAGGCCCGAGGCCAGGAACCCCGACTCGCCGCCGCTCTCGTCCAGGCGCTTGCGGATGAGATAGAGCATGGTCCGTGCGTCGGCCTCGAAATCGCCCATGTCGCGGGTCAGTTCGGTCACGGTCCGGCGGATGGCCAGCAGATGCTCGGCCTGGGCGGGGTCCTGGGGGAAGAAGGCATCCAGAATCCACAGCAGGCAGTCTTGCCAGTCCGCAGGCGAACGAGTGTCACGCAGCCGGGACCACAGGGCGGCGAGTTCTTCGATCCAGGCGGTTACGCGGCCCAGCAACTCCTGATCGGCTGAACCGCGCAGCGTCAGGGGGGCGATGCCGTGGAGCGGGTCCGTCGCGCCGGTCATGTATCCGAGGTACAGGCGGGACAGGCCGCTCTCCCACGTGTTCTGGCCGAAATCCCCCAGCCCCGCATTCCTGCGGAAATCCCGATTGAGCCCCCATCGCACACCGGATGCGCGCACCCACTCCAACACTCGCTGCGTATCGGACGCATCCAGGCCCAGGCGCTGCCGCACTGGCGGGGCTTCGAGCAGGGCGCAGACGCGCGATGCCTCGAAACGGTGCTGTCCGAACGCAAGCAACTCCAGAAAGAGGCGGATGGTTTCGGCGGCCCTGGTGGGTTTGCGGTCGGAGATGGAGAAGGGGATGCCGTCCTCGCCGGTAGTCCCGAACACGGCCTGGATGACCGGAGCGTAAGCCTCGATGTCCGGGTTCATGACCAGGATGTTTTGCGGCGAGAGGGAAGTGTCTTTGGCCAGGAGGTCGAGGATCAGATCCTTCAAGACCTCCATCTCGCGCAGAGGACTGTGGCAACAGTGGACCTGGATGGAGGTGTCGGAGAAGTCCGTTTTTTCATCGCGAATGTTCAGATCGAGAAGGTCGGCCTGGAGTTGTCCGAGCATGGTATCCCCGACTGGCTCCTCGTACAGCCCCGTTTCCAGCGCATCCCGTTCCATCAGCAGTTCCAGAAAGTCTTTCCCTACCGCGCCGAGACCCGCCAGCGGCATTGCGTCCTCGGGTCGTTCCGGGGAGGCGTGTTCTCCTGCACGGTAGGCGCGCCGACGTTCCCGATGAGTCAGAAGATCGCCCCAGTATTTTTGGCAGGGGCTGAGCAGGAAGACATGCACCTGGCTGTGCTTGGACAGGGCTTTGAGAAGATCCAGATAGACCGGAGGCAGGGTCGGGATGCCGAAGATGCAGACGCGCGACGGCAGATCGGGCAGGGAAGTGCCCTTTTCCAGACTGGCGATGGCCCGCCGCAGCAGCGCCGCGCGATGCTCCCCGCCCATGTCCCGGATCAGTTCCCGCCAAAGTCTGGCCTGCCAGGCTTCGCTGGCGACGTGACCGGGCAGGAGAAAATTCCCGCTCGGTTCATGGTTCTCCCAGCGTGCGGCCCACTCCGGGCGGAAGATGAGGTACTGGTCGAAATGATAGGCGATGCGCTCGGCCAGCTGTACGGACTTGAGCTCCGAATCCTCATGCACGTAACGCGCGAGCGGCGCGAACTCCGGCTCATCCAGCAAACCACGCAGCAGGTGCGTGATGCGCCACAGCATGCGTTCCTGGCTGAGCGGGTATTCGCGGGGCAGGTCGGCCCGCAGTTCCCGGCAGAGCTCATAGGCGAAGCCAACGGGAAAGGGGAAGCGGATACCCGCGCAGACCCCGTGCCGGCGGGCCAGCTGCATGGAGACCCAGCGCTGCATGCCGCCGGACTGGACCAGGATGGTCTCCGGCTCCATTGGGTCCAGCGGAGTTTTCAGGACCTCGGCCAGTAGTTCGGCCAGGTTTTCCAGACGGTTGGAGGCGTGGAGGAGAAAGCCTTCCATGTGGATCAGGATGCCGCCAGCCCTACTTCATTCTCAATTCCCGTGATAGCCCCGATGGCCAGCGTCAGGAAATCTCCCAGTTCCAGGCCGATCTTTTCGCATTCCTTGATGGTCTCGCGGCAGACCGAGGCGGCGAAGGCCTTGTCCTTCATTTTTTTCTTGAGGCTCTTGGCTTCCATGCCCTGCATGCGTGTGGGGCGTACGAGGGCCGCGGTGTGGATCAGGCCGGTGATGGTTTCGCCGCAGCGCAGGGCGAAGTCGAACTGAGTCTCGGGCATGTTGCCGTTCATCTCGTTGTGGCGGGCGATGGCCTGGACGGCGTCGTCCGGCAGTTTTCCGGTCAGGGTCTCGGCGGTCAGCAGGCCGTGCTTTTCGGGGGTGTCCTTGGTCTGGGGGTAGTCGAGGTCGTGCAGCAGGCCGGCCAGGCCCCAGATCTCCTGGTCGTGGCCGAGGCGTTCGGCCAGGGCGCGCATGACGGCTTCGGTCTCCAGAGCGTGGATGAAAAGATGTTCGGGGGCGGAATTTTTGAGCAGTTCAAATGCCTCGGCGCGAGCAAGCATGGTTCCTCCTTTGGTTGTGAAGCCAGAGAGATCATGCATTTCGGGGCCGTGGTCAAGGATTCTAGCAGCACCAAGTCCTGAACTTTTCCGGCAGCCAGGTCTGGATGATGTACTCCGCGCAGCCCACGCCGGGTGTCACCGTTATGGCGTCGGTCGGGCAGTTCAGGGCGCAGGCTCCGCACTCCATGCAGGCTTCGCGGTCCAGCACCTCGGCCTTGCCGTTCTGCACGGCGAAGATGCGGTGCGGACAGACCGTGGCGCAGAGGCCGCAGCCCACGCATTTGTCTTTGTCATAGGCCAGGGTGGCCACGTTTTCGAGATGGCGGAAGGTCTTCATGTTGTCCTCACGTAAAATTGCCGATCACAAAGAGGATTGCGGCCAGGAGCGTGCCTGCGGCCTGCAGGGGGATGGCCTTGCGCATCTCCTTTTCCACGCCCGAGGGTGACGTGTAGGGCGTGGATCCCGTGAAATTGAGTCCCAGCCATGAGGACATGACCACCGTCCACAGCCCCGCTCCCAGAAGCTGAACCCCGGACTGCTCGGGGAAGATGGCCGGCAGCAGCACGGCCAGGGCCAGCCCCAGACCGGCTCCGCCCAGGGAAAAGAGCCGCGTGCGCAGCGCGGGCAGGAGCAGGGGAAAGAAAACCGCACCGGCGGCCAGGCCCAGGCCCGTTGCGCTCGCAGCCAGGGTCCAGCGCTGCCAAACGGCCTGTACGGAAAAGTCCGGACCGAGGAGGCTCAGCACGGCCGCCACCAGGAAGGACGCGACGATGATCTTCCAACCCAGGACCAGTTCCACGGGGATGACCTCGGCCCGCTCCTTCAGGCTGAAGGTCACCGAGCGCATGGCTTCGTCCTCGCCCCGGTCCAGGTAGCGGGGCAGATCCTCGGCGCGCACGGGGCCGAAAACGGCCTCGAAGCCGCAGGCCTTGCGCAGGTCGCGGGCCCGCACTCCGTTGGCTCCGAGCTGGGGCAGGATGAGGCGGCGGTGGGACACGATGCGTTCTAGGCCGGTCTTGCGCACCTGCTCGGAGATGCCTGCGGCGCTGAATGAGCCCTTGCCGCCCGCGCACCAGATGTTGATGCCGCGTGTGTCGGTCACCAGCAGCCAGATGTCCCGCCCGGCCAGGGCGAAGCGGACCGTGTCGAAGGTCAGCTTGTAGTTGGCCGTGACTACCACGGGCGTCTCGGGGCCGGGCTGGCCGATGGCATAGAGACCGGGGTTGACGGTGTAGTTGTTGCGGTCAAGGCCCAGCCGCGCGCGACAGGTTCCGAGCCGGTCCCAGGCCGTGGGACTGGTCCGGACGCGCGGAATCCGCCCTGCGGCGGTGGGCAAAAACCCGTCCACGTAAGGCTCGATGCGATATCCGGCAAGGTCGTCCACCCCTGCACCAGGGGCGGGTGGGGGGCCTCAGCAGGCGCCGGGTATCTCGATTTTCGCATCAGGCGCAGAACAGGATGGGCCAGAGGCCATGGGAAAGGACTGAAGTGGTTTCATGTCGAGCCTATAGAGAAGAGATGAGTTTTTTGAGTTCGGCCAGCCTGTCCTTGTCCGCGCAGTAGCAGATGCGCGGACCTTCGATTTCGCCACGGATCAGGCCCGTATCCTTGAGCTGCTTTAAATGCTGGCTGACCGTGGATTGCGCCAGGGGCAGGATGTTCACGATCTCGCCGCATATGCAGCTGTCCACCTGTAAGAGATGTTTGAGAATGGCCACCCGCGCGGGATGCCCGAGAGCTTTGCAGAGGGCGGCCAAGGTCTGGTCATGGGTCATGACGTACTCCCGTCGAACGTATCGTATATCGTAGAATTACGATGATTCAGGATTCGTGTCAATACGTCGTCCGTGTTGAGTTTTCCCGGTTCACGGTGCATGATGTCAAAATACAAAGATTGAGGAGGTTCATCGTGCGCTGGAAACAATTCTTGACCCCGGTTCAATCCATGGATGTCAATGAGGTCCGGGCCTATCTGTCCGGCAAGACCCTGCAGGAAGTGACCATTCTCGATGTGCGTCAGCCGGGGGAATACGAGGAAGGGCACATCCCCGGAGCCAGGCTTGTGCCGCTTGCTGCGCTGACCGACTCGCTGGATGAGATCGACCCGTCCAGACCGGTGGTTGTGTATTGCGCCATTGGCGGACGCAGCCGCGTCGCCGCTCAGACCTTGGCCGGCAAAGGGTATGACCAGGTCATCAACATGAGCGGCGGCTACAAAGTTTGGAACGGTCAGGCTGCCTACGGGGCAGAGGAGGCTGGCGTTGAAATTTTTTCCGAACTCGACAGCGCGGAGGCGATTCTGGCGTCGGCCTATTCCCTGGAAGAGGGGTTGCGCGATTTTTATCTGCGCATGCTGGAGCGGGTCACCGATGAAAAGGTGAAGAGCGTGTTCCGCCTGTTGGCCGACATCGAAATCAAGCACAAGGATCGTCTTTTCGCCGAATACACCCGCATCACCGGCAAGGACGATCGCGGAGATTTCGAGTGCAGGTTTGTCACTCCGCTCATGGAAGGCGGGATGACCACCGAGGAATACATGGACCGCTTCAAGCCTGACTTTGACAGCCCGGTGGACGTCATCTCCCTGGCCATGTCCATCGAAGCCCAGGCGCTGGACCTTTACATCCGTTCCGCCGTCTGGACTCAGAACGACGAGAACCGGGTCATCCTTGAACAGATAGCCAGTGAGGAAAAGACGCATCTGGAGCGATTGGGACAGCTGTTGGATGAGGTGGTCAGCGGCGGATCCGGCGCAACAAATTGATATTTGATACGTACCTCTTGATCCGATAAAAATACTGATATTGTGGAATTTTTTGTCGTTGGTATACTTGCTTTTCTGAAACGAGGACTTGTTAACGTACGGAGATGAGTGGGTAGTGAGAGAAGTTTTGCGCACCGTGTACGGACTTTGCGCTGGGCGTTTAGGATCAAACTACTCACCTTTTGGATCTGGTCCTGAAAATTTCAAACATGATAACATGTTGTCCGAAGATAATCGCATGGGCACACCCTTTGCTTTATGGAATACCAAGCGGTCGAAAACAGGGCCGATCATATCCAGAGAATTGGGGGTGAATGTCATGAAGCAGTTATGTTACCTTTTCTGGCTTGCAGGGATGGCAACTCTTGTTGCTTATGGCTGGAGCGATACACTTCTGAACCAAGTTTCCGACGTCGTGCATTTCATGGGACAGCTCGTTGCCTTTGTGACCGCTTGAATTCGAACGGTTCCACTTTCGCGTATCCACGATGGGAAGGATCTGGCACCTTCCCGTCGTGCTTTTTTTGTCCTTCGTGCCGCTCTTTTCTAGATAGCTGAACGACGGGCAGAAGGCCGTGATGCGCACGCGCCTGGCCAAAAATCGGTGATTTCCTGCCCTGTTGCGTTGCGCTGAAGCGCAAGATAGGGCTTGGCCATGTCCGTCGCAGTCTTGTATTCCTCCGAACATTCGGCCTGGATGCGCTACGAGCGTCCCCGGGCCATTTTTGTGGCCCACAGCCACGATGAAGTGCCTCAGCTTGTCGCCCATCTGGAGACAGAAGTGGAAAGAAGGGGGCTTCATGCCGTGGGATTTCTGTCCTATGAAGCCGGCTGTGCCTTTGATCCGGCCATGCCCGATTCGTCCTGCGGCGCATTTCCCCTGGCCTGGTTCGGGCTGTTCGACACACCCGCCGCCGTGATTCTGGAGGCCGCAAAATCTGTCCCTGTCATGGACTGGATTTCCGAATTGGACGCCTGCGCCCATGGTCGCGCTCTGGAACGCATTCGTGAGTATCTGGCCCGGGGCGAAACCTATCAGGTCAATTTCACACATCGGCTGCGCGCCCGTTTCAGCGCCGCTCCCTGGGAATTCTTCAGCAGCCTCGTCCACCGCCAGCCATCACCACACGCAGCCTTTATCGAGACTGCCGATTTCGCCATCTGCAGCGCATCGCCGGAAATGTTTTTTGAACGGGAGGGAGATGATGTCTGGTCCCGCCCCATGAAGGGCACGGCTCCGAGAGGACGCTGGCCCGAAGAGGACGAGGTTCTGGCCCGGGCGCTTGAAGTCTCGGAAAAGGAGCGGGCCGAAAACGTGATGATCGTCGATATGGTCAGAAACGACCTCGGCCGGGTCTGTCTGCCCGGCAGTGTGCATGTGCCCGAACTCTTCCGCGTGGAACGTTATCCAACGCTCTGGCAACTCACCTCCTTGGTGCGCGGCCGCACGCTGGAGTCAACGGCGCAGGTCATGGCAGCCCTGTTTCCGGCCGCGTCCATCACCGGCGCGCCCAAGGTTCGGACCATGCGGATCATACAGGAGCTCGAAGTCTCGCCGCGCCGCATCTATACCGGGAGCATCGGGGTGATGAGCCCTGGACGCAAGGCGCGTTTCAACGTGGCCATCCGCACGGTGTTGGTCGACAAGTCCTTGGGCATGGCCGAGTACGGAGTGGGCGGCGGCATTGTCTGGGATTCGGACCCTGCGGCGGAGTTCCGCGAGACGCGGATCAAGGCCCGCGTGCTGGCTGCCCCGGAGCCGGAATTCCTGCTGCTTGAAACCATGCGCTGGGATAAAAACAAGGGGATTTTTCTTCTCCCTGAGCATTTGCGGCGTTTGCAAGATAGCGCCGCATATTTCGGTTTCAGGCTCGACCCCAAGGCCGTGCGGGACTCGCTTGAACAGGCCGTGATGGCGGCGGATGGTCTCGAAGGGATGCTGCGCCTGACCGTGGACAGTTCCGGGACCTGGAGCATCGAGCATCGCCCTTTGCCCGGTCCGACGCCGTGCCGGGTGTCTTTGGCCTTGTCGGCGGTGGACGCGGCCGATCCGTTTCTTTTCCACAAGACCACGCGGCGGGAGGTTTACGATCGCGCCCGGAGGCAAGTCCCGGAGGTGGACGATGTGCTGCTCTGGAACGAGCGGGGGGAGGTCACGGAATCGACCATCGCCAATCTGGTCGTTGAAATCGCCGGCGAGCTGCTCACGCCGCCCCTCGCCTGCGGACTGTTACCGGGCACAATGCGTGCCCGGCTGCTGCATGAAAGACGGATCAGGGAGGCAGTGGTGCGGGTGGATGATCTGAGCCGTTGCACAAGGCTGTGGCTGATCAATTCCGTGCGCGGCTGGCGTGAATGCGTTCTGGTCGATGCAGGGGCAGGCCCCCTAGTCGGCGTCGTGTCCGCGCCGGTAGAACCAAGCCGCCGTCAGGCCCAGGGCCACGAAGATGACGTCGCGGACAATGTAGAAGACCATGTCGTCCGAGGCCGCAGGGGCGCTTGAGAAGCATCCGCAGTTCAAGTCGATGCCCCGGACGTAGGCGCTGACCACGGCGCCCAGAAAGACGACCAGCATGGCGTTGGCCAGGAACAGGGCTGGCCCTGTCCAGACCCGGCACACAAGCAGGAAGGCCACGATCATTTCCAGCCAGGGCAGGGTCAGGGCCGTAAAGTTAATGAGCACGTCCGGCAGGATGAGATAGCTGGCCACGCTGGCGACGAACTCGGCCGGTGCCATGATTTTCTGCGGGGCGGCAGCCAGGAAGACGAGGGCCAGGGCCAGGCGCGAACCCCGGGCTAGGGACGCTGCGTTCATGATTTTTCTCCCAGGGTTTCGGGATCAAGAGAGGGTGGGGCCTGAGGCGCCGGTTCTGCGGAAGGTGTTTCAGCTTCCGGTTCAGGCGGTGCCGGATTCGGGGACAGCGCTTCCTGCGGGGCGGTTTCCAGAGGCTGGCCAAGTGGGGCGGATTCGGGCGCAAAGGAGTCCGCAGGCGCTTCCTTCGGAGGCGCTGGCTGAAGCTGCTGATCCAGGGGTTCGGTCTGCGCAGGCGCCGGTTGCTCGGACGCGGGTTCACGCGGCTCCGTTTCAAGCGGAGTTTCCTCGGAACTGGCGTTCATAGGCGCTTCTTCAACCTGCGGCGCGTGGGGCGTTTTTTCCGTTGTCTGGCTGCCCGTGGCAGTGGGCAGGCCTTGGTCGCGCCACAGCGTCCAGCCGTTCCTCAGTACTCGAACATCCTGCAAGCCCATGCCCAGAAGCTGCTGGGCCAGTTCATGGCTCAATTCGCAGAACTCTCCGTCGCAATAGGTGACGATTGCCTTCGCCCCTTCCAAGTGCTCCCGCAGCGCTGGAAATTCCTGTCCGAAAAGGATGGGATCAAGAGAAAGCGCTCCCTCGATATGTCCAAGGGCGTATTCGCCAGCTTCCCGCGCATCGACAAAAACCGCCTTTCCGGATTCGAAAAGAAGAGCCGCGTCTGTAATCGATATTTCTCCTCGCTGGGCCGCGGCCTGCGCAGCGCTGTCAGGATCATGGACCAGAGGCAGCCTGTCCGGCCGCGTGGCGTTGAAGGCCAGTGCCAATCCGACGGAAATGGCTAAGATGATCGCGGTTTTTATTCCAAAAGAAATGGGTGGTTTCATGTCGTGCTCCTGGGTACGTGGCCGTGTTTCTACGATCTCACGCCCCGCAAGGCAAGGGCGGGGTGTCTCATGCATTCGTCATGGCCCGAAAGCCACCGGAGATGAAATACGGCTGGAACGACTTGGAGAAAATATGATATGATCGAGATCAAGACCGTACATGATCAGATGATACAAGATGTATGGGTATCAGCCAGCCTCGGGGTGCCGATGATCTCAAGTGGTTCCAACTCCAGTCTGGATATTCTCAGGCGCTACGTCGAGGGCACGAGACCTTGCCAGGTGATTGATTTCGCTTGCCTACCGGCCTGCTCCCCGATGGCAGGAAGCAGATGTAATATTTTTCGACTGCCTGTCGAATATTTTAACAACACAGGCCTCTTTCAAACGCCGTATCCCTGAGCGGCGAAAGCGTCCAACTTCCTGATTTTTCGAAGCAAAGACGGCTCTGCGATAGAGACAGGATTCTTTACAATCCTCGTTGTTCGCGGATGGCGGCGCGGATGGCGAGATCGCCGTTTCGCGGCATGAAAGAACGCATGACTACAGCCGCCTGTGCTGCGTGGTCATGCCTGCAAAGCTTGGTAAAAATGGCGCATATTTTGCTTTTTTCTACCTATAACGAGTGTGTTCAAAGTCCACACACAAGGGAGGGGTATGAAAAAGCTACTTGGATTGATGATTGGATTTTTGGTGTTTCTTGTCGGGCCAGCGTACGCACTCACAGTTACTCCAACTTCTGACAGCGCCACTCTTGTGGACAGTTTGCTGGGTAGCGGGATCAGCGTCATTTCAAGCGCCTTTACCGGAGCATCCGGATCGGCGGGTCTTTTTTCGGGCGCGGGCGATGCGATCGGCATAAACTCCGGCATCATCCTGACCAGCGGCCAAGCCAACTTGGCGGTCGGCCCGAACGACTCGGAAAGTGCTACAGGGAGCAACAACTTCGCTGGTTCGGCGACCTTGGATGCTCTTATTCCCGGCTTTTCGACCTTCGATGCGGCCATACTTGACATTGTTTTCACTTCCAACACGGGAAACCTTTTCTTCAATTTTGTTTTTGCCTCGGAGGAATACAATGAATGGGTCAATTCATCGTATAATGACGTATTCGGATTTTTCCTGGATGGAGTGAATATAGCGCTTTTGCCAGATGAGACACCTGTATCTATCAACAATGTTAATCTTGGGGCGAACCCTTCATATTATATCAACAATTCAGACGTCGCCAGCCCTGTAGACCTCCAGTACGACGGCTTCACGACCGTGCTCACGGCCCAGGCCTTGGGATTGAGCGCCGGTGAGCACACCATTTCGCTGCAAATTGCCGACGCCGGGGATTCCTCTCTTGATTCAGCCATTTTCCTTCAGGGCGGTTCGTTTAGTGGCGAGCAACCCGAGCCCAATACCGTTCCCGAACCCTCCACGCTGCTTCTGGTCGGCGCAGGACTGCTTGGTCTGTTCAGATTACGCCGCAAGGCATGAAGTTTTTACGTTGTCGAAAAAGCTGACAGTCGATAAAAGCCCCGCCATTTCTGACGGGGCTTTTCCTGTTCAGCGAGATCTTGCAGTGATTTGGTCCGGGCGCGATTGCGTAGATGCGCCCGCAATGTTCGAGCATACCCCTGCCTATCTCCACCGTTTAGCGGATTTCTTTTATCGGCGGAGGACGCCGGCCCGCATCTCAGCAGTGAAATACGGGTTTCCAGGCGGCTGCTATTATCGGAAAGTAGCGCAAAAAAATAGGGCCTGGATTTTTATATCCAAGCCCTTTATTTTCTGGTCGGGATGAGAGGATTTGAACCTCCGGTCTCTGCGTCCCGAACGCAGCGCTCTACCAGACTGAGCCACATCCCGATTGAGGAAATGCTATCTAGCCAAGATGATTTTGGTTGGCAAGGATTATTTTTGGTTTTCCTCGTGTTGTCAGCGTTACATTTTTTCACTAAAAAGGCGTGTACACAAATATTTACGAACTCTGGAAGATCCTTCGTATTTATGCCTGCGATCTCTCCGGAGGGGTGAGAAAATGACGACAGCTTTTCATGTGCTGGTGGTGGATGATGAACCCGCGCTTAGGGAAATATGCGAAGAGGCACTTTCGGGCGCCGGCCATGCCGTGACCCTGGCCTCCAACGGGCAGGACGCTTTGAGCAAGCTTGGGACGCATGGCTTTGACCTGGTCATCAGCGACCTGCGCATGCCCGACATGAATGGTCAGGACTTACTCAGCCAGATACGCAAGCACCAGCTTGACGTGGATTTTCTGGTCATGACCGGCTACGGGACCACGGAGACTGCCGTGGACATCATGAAGAACGGCGCGGCTGATTACATCGCCAAACCGTTCGACATCAAGCATCTGCTTTTGCGGGTGCGCTCCATCCTTGAACAGCGCAGAAGCCGCAAGGAGCAGGAGAAGCTGTCTGCCGTGGTGCGTATGCTGGGCCTGAGCAAGCGGCTCGGCACTCAGCTCAATCATGTGGCCGTGGTGGATGAGTTTCTGATTCACCTGCGCGAGAATTTCTCTCCCGACGCGATCTGTCTGCTTCTGCCGGAAATGCTGGAGCGCGGGCCCAGCCTCATGCAGGGCCGCCTGCTTGAAACCGACGAAGTCTTGCGCTTTTTCGTGACCAAACTCTGCAATAGGATTTTGCAGCAAGGCAAATCCTATCTTCTCGACCATTTCACCCTGCAGCAATCCTCATTCAATTCCGCCCTCTTCCCGGGCGGATTTCCCTACTCGGTCATGGCCGTCCCTCTGGACCTGCCGCAGAAGCGCATCGGGGTCATCACTCTGGTCCGCGACAAGGAGAATCCTCTCTACTGCGAGCAGGACCTGCAGTTGCTGGGCGTTTTCGCTTCCCATACCGCTTCGGCCCTGCAGAACGCCCATCTCTACTCGCGTCTGCGGACCATGAATCAGGATGTGATTCGTTCTTTTGCTCAGGCTGTGGAGCTCAAAGATTACTATACCCGAGGGCACTCGGAGCGTGTGGCCGAGTATGCCTGCCGTCTGGGGCGTACGCTGGGGCTTGGGAGCAAGGAACTTGATCGGTTGCATATAGCCGGAATGCTGCATGATATCGGAAAAATCGGCATTCCGGACCATATCCTGAACAAGCCCGGCGCCCTGACCGATGACGAATACGAGAACATGAAACGTCACAGCTTTATGGGCCGGGAGATCCTGGGGCAGGTCGGCGCCATGAATGACGTGACCGAGATCATATACCACCATCATGAGCGGATGGACGGCCAGGGCTACCCCGATGGTCTGGCGGGCGACGCCATACCCTTCATGGCCCGGATCATTTGTCTGGTCGACAGTTATGAGGCCATGACCTCCAACCGCGCCTACCGCCAGTCCTTGCCTCTAGGCAAGGTCATGTACGCCCTGGACCGGGGAGCCGGCACGCAGTGGGACAAGGATCTGACGGCGACCTGGATGTCCATTGTCGAGCAGGAGCAGCCCGGCTTTTCTCCGCAGTGATGCCCGGGCGTGTCACTTCATTACCAAAGATCTCGGGCCAAGGCCGATGCGAAAGCCTTCGGCGGGCGGCCTGGCTCACACCGGCACTTCCATGATCCATTCTTTTTTTTATCCTGAAGGCCTCCCGCCAACCCGCCTGGACAGAGTCTTGTCTCTGCAACTGGGGTTTGGCCTCAGGCGCTGCCGGGCCTTGATCGAAGCCGGCCGGGTTCTGGTCGATGACCGGCCGTGCGCCAAGGGCGCCCTGATCCGTCCAGGTCAGCATATTTGCGTGACGGAACCCGAAGATGTCCCTCCTGCCTGCCATGATGTGCACCTTGTCGCCCGCAATGAGAGCTACGCGGCGCTGATCAAACCTGGCGGTATGCACACGGTGGCCGGACGGAATGCGTCGTGTCTTGAATCGTGCTTGCCAGGGCTCGGGCTCAATCGCTGGAAGTTGCTCAACCGCCTGGACTACCTGACCAGCGGGCTGGTCCTGGCCGCGGCCGAAAAGCGGGATGTGTCGGTATATAAAGCTTGGCAGGAAGCCGGACAGGTTTGCAAATTGTATCTGGCATTGGCCCGTGGTGTAGTTGCGAATTTGGAATGTCGGGGGCGGATTCTGGACGACAAGCGCAGCGTCGTGCGCGTGACCACGGATGAGGACGAACCCCTACGCTGGACCCGGGTCCGCGCGCTGCGCCAGATTGACGGCAATACGCTGCTGCTGGTGAAGATATTGAAGGGGCGCAGGCATCAGATTCGCGCCCATCTGGCACATGCAGGCTATCCGCTGGTTGGTGACCCGTTCTACGGGGTCAGCGAACCCGGCGGGCTTTATCTGCACCACTGGCGTCTTGACATGCCGGGCTTCACGGCCGCGCTTTTGCCTGATTGGCCGTGCGTTGATCCCGGAGAGGTGAATCGTATTCAGGCGATCTTTGATTCTGATTGAGAGCCGCCCAAGGCATGCATCATGCCTTGCGGGTTGGCTCTAAACAGCTATAACATCAGGGGAAAACGTATGAAAAAGTCCTGTCTGGCGATCCTTGTCTGTCTGGGACTTGCCTCCTGCTCCGTGGCTGTGGGCCAAGGCCTTGAGAACGGCCACCTGCGGCCATGTCCGTCATCACCCAACTGCGTTTCTTCGGAAGCCTCCGACACCGACCTTGCGCCGTTCGAGCTGCCGGCCAAAGATGGCTGGGAGCGCCTGCGGCTGGCCATAGTTTCCCAGGGCGGCAGCATCGAGCGCGAGGACGCGGGATATCTGCACGCGACCTATCGCTCCCGGTTCTTCGGCTTTGTGGATGATCTGGAGTGCAGGCTGGATGGCAGCACCGTCCAGGTCCGCTCAGCGTCTCGCCTCGGCTGGTGGGACATGGGAGTGAATCGACGCAGGGTGGAGTTGCTGCGTAAAGCCATGACCGCAGAGACTCTGAAGTAGGGGCTTACGCGGGCAGGAAGATCCTGCCCGCGCAGGTTCAATCGAAAAGGGCGCTGGCGAATTCCTGGCCCGAGAAGGGGCGCAGGTCTTCCATTTTTTCGCCCAGACCGACAAAGCTGATGGGAATCTTGAACTCCAGGGCGATGGCCACGATGATCCCGCCTTTGGCTGTTCCGTCGAGCTTGGTCAGCACGATCTCATCCACGGGCGATGCCTGGGAAAAGAGTTTGACCTGGGACAGGGCGTTCTGACCGGTGGTCGAATCCAGCACCAGGATGGTCCGGTGCGGGGCGCCTTCGAGCTTCTTGCCCAGAACCCTGTTTATTTTTTTCAGCTCTTCCATAAGATTGTGCTTGGTCTGCAGGCGTCCGGCCGTGTCCACGAAGACCAGATCATAGCCCTCTTTCATGGCGTACTCCACGGCCTCGAAGGCCACCGCCGCCGGATCGCTGCCATGCTCCTTGGCGTAGAACCCGGCTCCGACCCGCTTGGACCAGACCTGCAGCTGCTCGATGGCCGCCGCGCGGAAGGTGTCCCCGGCCGCTACCAGGACCTTGCGGCCCTGCATCTGGGCGCGGTGGGCCAGCTTGGCGATGGTCGTGGTCTTGCCCGCGCCGTTGACGCCGATCATGAGCACCACTTCCGGGGGCTGGGACACTTTGGGAGTCTTGGGTTCGATGAAGACCGAGGCCAGCTCTTCCTTCATGAGGGTCTTGAAGGTTGCCGCGTCTCTTTCTCCAGCCTGGCGCAGCTTGGGCCGCAGGCGTTTGGAAAGCTCCTGGGTGGCATTCACGCCCACGTCGGCCATGAGCAGGATTTCTTCCAATTCTTCCCAGAACGCGTCGTCGTAGTTGCCGGTCATGGCCAGGAGCTGGTCGATGCGCATGGTGAGCTGCTCGCGGGTCTTGCCGAGACCGGCGGAGAGCTTCAGGAAGAGCCTGTTGCGCTCATCTTCCTCGTCTTCGAGTTCAAGAGCCAGCGCCATGCGATATTGCAGCTCGGAGCGGAATTCATCGACATGATCGTATTCCATGTCCAGGAGCCATTTGTCGAAGCGGCGGATGAAGTCCTGCGCTTCCTCGGTCGGCACGTCGAGCTGGGCAAAGAGAAATCTGAGCCTCTCCCACAACACGTCGCCGCGTCTGGTCACTCCGTCCAGAATGTGCACCATCCAGGTCGACAGTCTGGGCTCCGCTTCGCCCAGGGCCTGCTGCAGTGATTTCTGCCAGGCGGCGGGCTCATCCTTGGCGACCGGTTTTTCCTGGAAAAGCATTTCGGCAGGAGGTTCTGATTGCGGCGCTTCCTGTGACCTGCTTTTTGCTACCGGCTGCGTTTCTTCGGTCTTGCCACCCAGGCCGAACAGCCTGCGCCATCCGCCTTCCTTGCGCGTTTCAGCGTCCTCGGAGGGCGCATCCGCTCCTACGCCGGGCTCGGCCACATGCTTTGGCTCGGACGGTGTGGGGGGAGGCGTGGCTTCCTGCGGGGCATTCGGGGCTGCTGCGGCAGCTTCTTCGTACAAGTCAGGAGTATGTACCGCTGCCTGTTGCGGCAATACTGTGTTCTGAGGTTCGCCGTCCGCTCCCCAGAGTTTTTTTATGCGTGAGAAAAAGCCCATTTTCTGGTCCTTTGGTGGAGATGTTCGAAAAAATCAGCCGTCAAGGTCGGTAAAGATATTTTCCCAGACGATCTTGCCCTGGTCTTTGCGCACTTGGCGAAGCAGCAGATAGACCGCTCCGCTTCCGCCGTGCTTGGGCAGGGCGGTGGTGAAGGCCAGGACGATGCGCTTTAGCGGAGCCTGGGTCAGCCAATTGGTCAGCTCCTGCCGCAGCACTCCCTGGCCCATGGGGGAATTGCGTCCACGGCCGGGGATGAGCAGCACGCAGCGTTTGCCTTCCATGTAGTTGCGCCGCAAAAAGTCAATCACCGCGATTTTGGCCTGATCCGTATTCATGCCGTGCAGGTCGAGATGCCCCTGCACGCTGAATTCCCCGCTTTTCAGCTTGCGGAAGATCTTGGCGTCGAGCCCGCGGATTTGGCCCGTGATGAATTCGTGGGTGTACTCCATTTCGAATTCGATCTTTTCTTCCAGCAGGCGGGCAAATGACGGCGGCGGCGCCGGAACGACTTCTTTGGGTCTGGGCGCTCCAGCGATGTCGCGGCCGCCCTTGGACAGGGGTTTCACGTCGGAAAGGGCATGCAAAAACAGCTCTCCCTCGGACTCGTGTTCCCGAACGGTGGCGCCAAGGTCCGCAGCTGCGGACGGCGCGGGTGTTCCGCGGCGGGCTTTTTTCTTCAGCCGGGATCGCAGAGACTGGTCTTTATCAAGGGATTTGAATGGATTATGCATGCATGGCTTCCGCAGTGGTCAGGGCTCAATACACAATAATGCGGGCAAGGGCAAAATCTTAAGGCAGGCCCTCCCGCACGGTTTGTGGACAAGGAGCCCGCTCGTCTGTTACCCGGAAATCTTGTCAAATCAAGGCGATTCTTCATTCACATCTGTCGGAATCAGAGAAAGCACGCATGATTACATCCCCTCAGGAAAAAGATCGGTTTCGATTTCTGGTCGTCGAACCGGACGAGGATCTGGCACGGGAAATGACTATCGTGCTTGAGCGGCTTGATGTGCAGCTCGACCATGTGCGCGGCCACCTCAAGGCCTTGGCCCTGAGCGAGGACACCGAGTACAATTGCCTGCTGGTCGCCTCCCGCGGCATCGACATCTCGGGCCTGGAGCTCTGCGCTCTGGTGCGGGCCCGGGAGGTCCGGCGCTCTCTGGCTCCAGTTTACATCATCCTGATTGGGCCCGAAGAGGACCTGGTCACTGTTTTTACCAGCTCCGACGACATCGACGATTACATGCTCGGGACGTGGATGGACCTGGAACTCGAGTGGAAGATCAAGCGCGGCCTGCGCGCCATGTCACTGCGTCGCGAGTTCGGGGCCTCCCGGCTTCTGGACACGGAGACCGGTCTTTTGACCCCGGAAGGGTTGCGCACCTTCCTGCACGAGGAGGTCAACCGCATCGGCCGCCGTGAGGGCTGGCTTTCCATGAGCATCCTTTCCGTGCCCGGCCTTGGCGGTCTGCGGGTCAGCTATGGGGCGGCCTGGCTGGAATGGTTCAAGGGCGGGATATGGTCATCCCTCAGGAGGCAGCTGCGCAATTATGACCGTCTGGCATCCATGAACAACGGTTTTCTATGCCTCGTTTCTCCCGACCTCAATGAGGAGGGAACGCGTTTTTTGCTGGCGCGTCTGGCCTCGGTCATCAGCGAGTATCAATTTCAGGAAAACACGGAACCATCCACGCATGTCTCGCTTGCGGCGCGGTATCTGTGCGTGCGCGTGCGCGGGGATTACAGGCAGTTCGGACGAACCGGAGATGTGCTGTGGGGCTGGCTGTGCGAGAAAATGGCGGAGCCCATGTCCGTGGGGATCATGGGCTATACCGGCACAGTGGACCTCAATCTTCAGGTCGCGCAGACTCTCTTCCCGAAGGATTGATCGTCAATCGAAGGCTTGACTGACAAGCATCTCCACCTTCAGCGCCACTTCTTCGATCACTGGCTGGAAGTCGTTCTCCAGGAGAAAGATGGGAAGCGTCAGGCGTTTGAGTTCAGCTGAAAACATGGGATTGAAGTGATACCCTGTATCCGTGGCCAGGTAATCCGCGAGCTTGAGCAGCATGATGGCCGGCGGTGGGGAGTCGTCGGAAATGGCGCGGTGGTGGGCGTATACAGCAAGCTGGACATTTTTTGGGAATTTCCACAACTTAAGCGCCTTGGCGCTTAAGATCGGGTGGCTGACGCCGAAAAGCTCGTCCTCGATCTCAAGAGGTGAATTTCCTCCCGCTTCCCAAAGCCTGGTCATGGTCGTGAATTCTCCCGGCAGGAGCGAGGCCATGACCACATAGCCGATATCGTGAAGCAGGCCGGCCAGGTAGGTGCTTTCCTGTTCCTCCGGAGTCATGGGGAAGAGATGTGGGTAGAACTGTGCGAGTTTTTTGCACAAAAGCGCGGTGCTCAGACTGTGAGTCCAGAATTTGCGCACAGAGAACGAGGGCGGAAAGGCGTTCTGGCGCACCGAGTCGGAGAGGGTCAAATAGTAGACGATTCCCTTGACCTCGTTTAAGCCCAGCCGGACCAACGCCTTTTGCGGGCTGTTGATTTCTTCCAGCCCCCGGTACAAGGGCGAGTTGGAGATGGCCATGATCCGGGCGCACAGCACTGGCTCCGCGCTCATGGCTTCGACGATTTCCTGCAGGCGGGTATTTTGGGCGTTCAGGAGCTGCCAAAGCCTTAAGACCATGGGTTTCAAAGGGGGCAGATCGCGGTCGCTGAGTTTGTCCAGGTTGATCATGATTTGGTCTTTGGTGGAAAAGGGTTGTTTCTCGGCCCTAGGCCTTGATGCGTTCTTATCCGTGAGGCGCTAGCACACCCGGATGGAGCAGGGCAATGGGCTGATATTTTGGCTTGTGTTTATCTATCTGAAATACAGGGAGAAATTTATGAAGATAACTTTTCTTGGCGCGGCGCGCACCGTGACCGGTTCATGCTATGTGCTCGAATGCGAGCAGACCCGTTTCGCCATTGATTGCGGCATGCATCAAGGCAACAGGGACATTGATGGACGCAACTGGGACGAGAACGGCATGTATCGTCCCGAATCCCTGGATTTCATCCTGCTGACGCATGCGCATATCGACCACTCCGGCCTGCTCCCGCGTCTGGTGTCCCAGGGCTTCAAGGGTCCGGTCTACACCACGGCTCCGACCAAGGATCTTCTTGGGATCATGCTTGAGGACAGTGCCCGCATCCAGGAGACCGAAGCGCAGTGGCGCAGCACCAAGAAGCAGCGGGTCGGCGCTCCCCCGGTGGAGCCCCTCTACACGGTGGAGGATGCCCAGAAGGCGCTCACGCAGCTCAAGACCCAGGAGTACAATCAGGTCTTTGAACCGAAGCCGGGCGTGCGGGTGATTTTCAATAACGCCGGGCATATTCTGGGTTCGGCATTCATCGAGTTGTGGGTCAAGGAAGGGGAGGAAGAGACCAAGCTGGTTTTTTCCGGAGATCTCGGGCGTCCCAATCAGCTGCTGGTTCCCGACCCCCAGACCGTGGAAACGGCCGATTTTCTTTTCCTGGAGTCAACCTACGGCTCGCGCAACCACAAAAACGAGACCCAGAGTCGACAGGAGCTGGCCGAGGCCATCGCTTACAGCTACCAGCGTGGGGAAAAGGTCATCATTCCGGCATTTGCCGTGGAGCGCACCCAGGAGTTGCTCTACACTCTCCATCTGCTGCTCCAGGAAGGGCGGCTGCCGGCGGATATGCCCATATATTTGGACAGTCCGCTGGCCATCAAGGCCACGGAAATCTTCAGGCGCCATTGGGATTATTATGATCAGCAGACCAAGGAACTGGTCAAGAACGGCCAGAATCCCCTGGATTTGCCCAACCTGCGTTTTACGCTGACCCCCGACGAGTCGCGGGCCATCAACGTGACCCAGGAGTCGGCCATCGTCATCGCGGGCAGCGGCATGGCCAACGCCGGTCGCATCAAGCACCACCTGCGGCACAACATCTGGAAACCGGGCGCGTCCATCGTCTTTGTCGGTTTCCAGGCCGAAGGCACGCCGGGCCGTCGCATCGTTGACGGGGCCAAGAGCATCCGGATTTTGGGGGAAGAACTGTCGGTCAAGGCCAAGGTCTTCACCATTGGCGGCTTTTCGGGCCACGCCGGGCAGACCCAGATTCTGGACTGGCTGTCCAATTTCCGCAATCCCGAGGTGCAGGTCTATCTGGTTCACGGCGAGCATTCGGGGCAAAAGGTTCTGGCCGATCTGATCCGGGAGAAGTTCAGTCTGACCGTGCATATTCCGGACTATCTGGATGAATGTCTGCTCGAAAAGGGCGGACGCTTCGAGCTGACCGCCCGGCCGACTCTGGCCGCGCCGCGTATCGACTGGGAGTACCTGCTGGATGAGACTTCCGGAAAGCTGGCTCAGGTGCGGGAGCGGGTCGAATACCTGCAGCGCATGGGTATGACCAACCAGGTGGAGATTCGCGGCAGCCTGCTGGCCGTCAACTCGCGTTTCAGTTCCATTTTGTCGGAGCTGATGTTTGAACAGAAGCAAAAGCCCAAGCAGGACTAGGCGTGCGCATCATCGCCGGGGAGTACAGGGGCAGGCAGATCCGCACCACCGAGGGGCCGGGCTACCGGCCCGCCACGGGCAAGGTGCGGGAGTCCCTGTTCTCCATGCTTGAGTCCCTCGGCGTGGATTGGGAGCAGACCCGGGTGGCGGACATTTTCGCGGGCAGCGGCTCCCTGGGCATCGAGGCTCTCAGCCGGGGAGCCCGGGACGCCGTCTTTGTGGAGAAGGCCGCCCAGGCGGCAACCCTTATCCGTTCCAATCTGGAAGCTCTTGGCGTGGAGCGGCGGCGCTGCAGCGTGGTCAAGACAGACGCCCTGCGCTGGCTTGGCGGCAGCGGATGCGGACCGTTCGAACTTGTCTTTATCGATCCGCCCTACGGCAAGGACCTGCTGCTTCCGACCCTGGGGCTGCTGCTGGAACGCGGAGCGCTCGCGCAGGATGGAATAGTCTGCGCCGAAGTGGAAGCAGGGCTCAGGTTCGAGAACCCCCCGAGGCAGGACCTACTTCTTCTTCGGGACAAACTTTACGGGCAAACGAGGATTTGCGTATGGCGCAGAAATTAGAGCGGGTGGCTGTCTATCCGGGCACCTTCGACCCTTTCACCAACGGGCATCTGAGTCTGGTGCGGCGGGGGCTGGAAGTCTTCGACAAGGTCATTGTGGCCGTGGCCAAGGATTCGGGCAAGAAGCCTCTTTTCAACCTTGAAGAGCGGGTGGAGATGATCCGCGAGGTTTTTCGCGGGCAGCTGCGCGTAGAGGTGGAGGGTTTCTCCGGGCTTCTGGTCGAGTATGTGCCAAGCAAGGGGGCTAACACAATCCTGCGCGGACTCCGGGCGGTCTCGGATTTCGAGTACGAATTTCAGATGGCCCTCATGAATCGCAAGCTCAAGCCCAGCATCCACACTGTCTTCATGATGACGGATTACCGCTGGCTCTACATCAGTTCGACCATCATCAAGGATGTGGCCAGACTCGGCGGAGTGGTCGAGGGGCTGGTGCCCGAAAGCATCCTGACCCGCGTGGTCGCGCGCATGGATGAACAGCGAAGCGCCATGGCTCTGCCTGCTGGCGGAGAGCCGAAGCGAACATGACGGACATCTCGCTTCTCTGTCTGGTCGGTGCCACGGGCACGGGCAAGACCGCGGCGGCACTGGCTCTGGCCCGGGCGCTTCGCGGCGGGGTGGTCAATTTCGATTCTCGTCAGGTTTATGCCGGACTTGCGGTGGTCACGGCCCAACCCACGGCGGAGGAGCGGGTCGTCTGTCCGCACGCCCTGTACGGATACCTGCCCATAAACACCCCCGTCCGGGCCGGGGCCTTTGCCGGTGAAATCATGGATCAGGCCAGAGCCTATCAGGCGCAGGGATTGGCCCCCATCCTTGTTGGCGGGACCGGCCTTTATCTGAAAAGTCTTGTCGACGGTCTGGCTCCCATTCCCGATATTGATCCGCAGATCCGGGAGGATGTGGTACGCGAGTGCCGGGATCAGGGTTCGCAGGTTCTGCACGGCCGCTTGCAGCTCATCGATCCGGACTATGCCGCCAAAATCCATCCCAACGACCCTCAGCGCATCTGCCGCGCCCTGGAAGTGTTCACGGCCACGGGCCAGACCCTGACCTGGTGGCACGGTCGGACCTGCCGCCCCGCGGGCCTGCGGGTGCTCAAGATCGGGCTTTCCGCCGACCTGGCCTCGCTGACGCCGCGTCTGGCCCGGCGTATTGATTTGATGCTTGAGGCCGGAGCCCAGGACGAGGTGCGGCTGGCCTACGCAGGCTGTCCGGACCGCTTCGCGCCGGGGTTTTCCGGCATCGGTTGTCCGGAGCTTCTGGCAGTCATGCTTGACGGCTTGAGCCTTGACCAGGCCCGCCGTGACTGGCTGCGCAGCACCCGGGCCTACGCCAAGCGCCAACTGACCTGGTTCAATAAGGATAATGAGATTTTCTGGCACCATCCCGAAGACGTGGATGGCATCGTAACCCGGGCCAGACAGTTCCTGGAGTCAACTCCCGCCTGTTGAACCTGTTCGTGCCCAGGTTGCGGCCCGCCGCGGCACACGGTAGAATTTTTGTCTGAAGGAGAGAGTCATGCTCAGATGCGTGTTTTGTTTGATGCTGGTACTGTGCAGCGCTTTGCCAGCCGCTGCGGACCAGCGGGTGCAAGTGCCCGTGGAGGGCGCCGAAGGGCAGCCTTCGTTTGTGGACAGGGCTTTCGATGCTGCCTTGGCGCAAGAGATAGCGGTCGTTCTTGGGACGCAGCTCGCGCAGCCGCGGATGGAGGCGCTTATGGGTATTCTGTCCAAGGAGCGCGACGCACTTATCCTGGGCTACAGCGAGGCTCAGGCCTCTGGCGCTGCCGTCAACGCTACGGAAGCCTTTCGCACGCTGACGGTACGTATTCATGGACCCGGCCTCAAAACCCGACTGCGCGACCTGGGGGTCATGTTCACGGCCCGGGACCAGTGGCCGTACGTGTTGCAGCTGTCCGGCGTGGAGCCGTCGCGCACCAAGCGCCTTGGAGCCCTGCAGGAATTGTCCGGCCTGAGGCCGTCCGTAACGCAGGACAAGGACGTGCCGGTCCTTGAGCTTTCCCAGATGGGAGCCTGGACCGGGGTTTTAACTCTTGGCGAATGGAGATCCACCCACACGGCCAAGACCCTGGACGAGGTCTGGTTTGCGGTGTGGAAAGACTATTTTTCCCGCCCTGGGCTTACGGTGCAGGGCGAGTCGGGTCTGCTGGTTCGTGTTTCTGGATGGCTGTCCAGCATGGGGCCCATGGAGTTCGATCGGCTTATGGATTCCTGGAGTGAGGAAATTCAGCACAAGGATTTGCTTGGCGTGGAGATGGACGGGTCCGGCATGGTTGGCGTCTGGCGGGTTCAGACCCGCTCCAGAGATGCATTGGCCAGACGCCTCGGGGATGCTGCCAAGACCCAGGGGTTGACCGTGGAGGTCCGTTAGCGCCCACAAAAAATCCCGGTCGGGCCGGGATTTTTTGTGGAAAAACGGGAGAAATTTATTCTTTCTTGTCGGATGTGTCCTTGGACTCGGACTTGGGCGTCACGTCGATTTCTTCAGGCTCGCCGGTGGCTTTCTTGAAGTTTTTTATGGCCCGGCCCATTCCTGAACCGATTTCAGGCAATTTGTTGGCCCCGAAAATGACCAGGACGATGACCAGTATTATTAGAAGCTCAGGGATACCAATGCCAAACATGTATGCCTCCTCGGGAATGATTGGGCCTCATATACACATAGCGCTTCGGGCAGGTCAACTCTTCCTTGTGGAAGAAAAACCTTGGTTTCCGAAGGGATGGAATGTATTTGTCAAATAGTCGTCTTCTGCTTTTACGTGCGACGGCCTGCCGCCTTCCGGGGCTTTCGTGAGTCAGTTGCTGCACATGCCCGGCGATGCTTGCCGATTCTGGGTCGCCGGCCGTTGTCTGTATGAAGAATTGATGAACCCGGGGCTGCGTGCAGATTTTTCCTGCACCGTGCTGAGCGCCCTTGAAGGCCGTTTCGACGAATTTGTGGTCCGGGGTGAGATTTTGGGCCTGACCTCCGAGGAGGCCGGGCGAATTTGGGAGCATCGCATGGCGCAAGCCTTGAACATTGGCTGGGACTGTGCAAATTTTAATGCCCTGCAGGATGATGCCGGGGAAGTTCTGTGCAGGCATTTCATCGAAGGCGTTTGCGTGTTGCGTCTGCCCCCTTGTGCGGGGCGTTGCCGTCGCTTTGAACTCCCTCATGACTCATGATTGCCTCTTAAGGAGATAGATAAATGATCGATATAGTAGTGCATTATCCCTGGCTGCATCCGAAGCTGGGCCAGGGGCCCCTTCCGGACGGCGTTGTTTTTTTTGATCCGGGCGTGGACATGGCCACGGAACTGCCTCGGTGGCGTCCGACCGGACTGCCGTGTCCTCCCGCAGAAGTGCGGAGCATGCTCAGAAGCTACATGGAATTCGGCGAGCGTTTTCCGAAGTCTTCGGACATGCAGGCCTACCAGGCCGCAGGACTCGATAATTTTTACACCGATACGACTATGGACATAAAGTCGCAGCTGACCGGGAGGGATGCTCCCAAAGAGCCGACACTCGAGGATTTGCGGCGCCAAGCCCAGCTTTTGCTGGCCATGGCCCTGTACCGCGAAGAGCAGTTCGTGGCCATCTGTGAACAGGAAGGCCGCTTTGAAGCCGCGCGGGACGGCTTTGCCGCAGTGCTCGGCCTTGACGACGAGGAAAGCTTTACACAGCCCGGAGTCTCGGACGAGGCGCTTTTTCCCAGGGCCTGCGTGGAGTTGCCGTGGAAGAACCTGCTGCCTTCACTGCTACTGTTTCTGTCTCCGGGCACGCGACTTTTTATTTCCGACGAAGACGTGGTGCGCGAGCTTGTGTCCATGGATTTGAGTTTTTCGCCTTGCGACGGCAATCCCGATGGGCTTGTCTGCTGCGCATTTGACGCAGAAGCGGTGGAGCGCGTCTGCGGCCGCAGGATCGATCTGCCCGAGCCCGTCATTTTTACGGCTCGTCCTCTGAATCTTTAACCAGCGAGAACGGTTTATGAGCAAAGAGCAACTCGGCAAACGTGTCAAACGATTCCGGGAAATGAACGAGATCAGTCTTGAAGACCTGGCCCAGCGCACGGGGCTTGAAATTGCATTTTTAAAATCTCTGGAAGACGATTCCGTCTATCCGTCCCTCGGGCCTCTGCTCAAGGTCGCGCGTGGATTGGGTGTGCGCATGGGCACTTTTCTGGATGACGAGTTGGGTCAGGATCCGCTCATCGTGCGACTGGGGGAGAGGGAAGAGGGCCTGAGCATGCTTGGCGGCAACGGCTGTTCCGTGGACATGAAGTTCTATTCTCTGGGCAGGGGCAAGACCGATCGGCACATGGAGCCTTTTTTTGTCGAGCTCATGCCCGCCCCCTGCGCAGAGACAAAGCTTTCCAGCCATGAAGGCGAGGAGTTCATTGTCGTGCACGAAGGTTCCATCAAGATCACTTACGGCAAGGACGTGCTGACCCTTGGCAAGGGGGATTCCATTTATCTCAATTCCATCGTTCCGCATCATGTGGCGGCTGGCGGGAATGCTCCGGCCTCCATTTATGCGGTGCTCTATTTTCCGGAATAGTCCGGTGTCATCCAAAGGGGGAGTCATGGACAAGCCTGCATTGCGAGAAATTACCCTGGGGCAGCTGCTTGATGAAGCCATCATGCAGCACCCGGACAATGAAGCCGTGGTTTACGTGGACCGGAATTTTCGGATGACCTACCGGGAATTCGGGGAACTGGTCGACAACCTGGCCAAGGGTCTCATGGCCATGGGCGTGCAGAAAGACGAGAAGGTGGCCATCTGGGCGACCAACGTGCCGTACTGGGTCGCTTTTCAGTTCGCCACGGCCAAGATCGGGGCTGTTTTGCTGACGGTCAACACCTTTTATAAAACGGCCGAGCTGGAATACCTGCTCAAGCAGTCCGAGTGCGAGAACCTGCTGCTCATCGATTCCTTCCGTGACACGGATTACGTGCAGACCGTGTATGATCTGGTTCCGGAGCTCAAAACCCAGGAGCGGGGCTATCTGCGCAGCGATAAATTCCCGGACCTCAAGCGGGTGTTCTTTCTGGGTCAGGAGAAGCACCGGGGCATGTACTCCATGCCTGAACTGCTGGCCTTGAGCCGGGTTACCTCCGAAGAGGATTACCGTGCCCGGCAGGCTTCCCTTGATCCGCACGACGTGGTCAACATGCAGTACACTTCGGGCACCACCGGCTTCCCCAAAGGCGTCATGCTGACCCACTACAACATCGGCAACAACGGGTTCTGGATCGGGGAAAACCAGAAATTCACCCATAATGACCGCGTCTGCCTGCCGGTGCCGCTCTTTCACTGCTTTGGCTGCGTGCTGGGCGTTCTGGCCGCGGTCAGCCACGCCGCCACTCTGGTCATCCTCGAGGGGTTCAATCCGCTCATGGTCCTGGCTGCCGTCGAGGAGGAAAAGTGCACCGCCCTTTACGGCGTGCCCACCATGTTCATCAGCGTGCTCGAGCACCGCTCCTTTTCGCGCTATGACCTGTCGTCGCTTCGTACTGGCATCATGGCCGGTTCGCCCTGTCCGGCCCCGGTCATGGAAAAGGTCATGGACGTCATGAACATGAAGGAGATCACTATCTGCTACGGCCTGACGGAAACGTCGCCGGTCATGACTCAGACCCGGGTCAACGATTCCATCGAGCAGCGCACGAAGACCGTGGGCCGGGCCATGCCCGAGATCGAGGTGCGGGTCGTTGATCCCGAAACGAGCGAGCCTGTCGCTGCCGGCGTGCAGGGTGAGGTCTGCTGTCGGGGCTACAATGTCATGAAGGGCTACTACAACAATCCCGACGCCACGGCCCAGGCCATCGACCCCGACGGCTGGATGCATTCCGGAGACCTCGGCACCATGGACGAAGACGGCTACCTGAGCATCACCGGCCGCCTGAAGGACATGATCATTCGCGGCGGCGAGAATGTGTACCCGCGCGAAATCGAAGAATTCCTGTATCGCATGGAAGGCATCAAGGACGTGCAGGTCGTCGGCGTGCCCAGTCGCAAGTACGGCGAGGAAGTGGGGGCGTTCGTCATCCTCAAAGAGGGTTTCGATTATGCCACCGAGGATATTCGCGACTTTTGCCGTGGCCAGATATCGCGCTACAAGATTCCCAAGTACGTGGTCTTCCTGGATGAATATCCCATGACGGCGAGCGGCAAGATTCAGAAATTCAAGCTGCGCGACCTGGCCGGGCAGTATTTTCCGGAGGCCATGGAGTAGACATGACAGCTGCTGCGGGCCAGTCTCGCCGTTTCGATTTGCGCCGGATTCGCGGCGTGGTCTTTGACTGTGACGGGGTGCTTTTCGATTCCAGGGACGTGAACCGTCATTATTACAACCACATTCTGAGCGCCCTGGGTCTTGCGCCCATGAGCCTTGAGGATGAGGACTACGCGTTCATGCACACCGTGGACACGGCCATGGCCCGGATCATCCCGGCGGACCTTCTGCCCAAGGCGGCGCAGGTGCAGGGGCACATGACCTATGACGACTTCATCGACCGCATGGTGCCGGAGTCGGGACTTTTTGAACTACTTCATGCCCTGGAGAAACTGGGTGTGCGCATGGCTGTCAACACCAACCGCAAGAATTCCATGGAAAAGGTGCTGGCGCGCTTCGATCTGACCCGCTTCTTTCACCCTGTCATGACTGCAGCCAAAGTGACCCTGCCAAAACCCGACCCCGAGGGCCTGCGGCGCATTGTCGAAACCTGGGGCCTGCCTGCGCAGGAGATGGCCTATCTTGGGGATTCATCCGTTGACCAGGAGACCACGGACCGGGCCGGGGTCCCGTTCTGGGCCTATCGGAACAGGAATTTGAGGGCCCAACTGCATGTGGACAGTTTTCATGAACTGCGGCAATGGTTTGAGACGGGTTTTTGCGAGATAATCGATTAGCCTGAAAACACGGCGCGTGCGCGAAGTGCCAGCGCCTTTTAAGAGGGATGTTAAATGCCTGTTTTTTCGAGTCTTTTTGCGGCGGTCTACTATGTGGCCGACAGTGTATTGTCTTTGTATTTCTGGGTGGTCATCGCCTCCGTGGTCATGAGCTGGGTCAACCCCGATCCGTATAATCCCATCGTGCGCGGGATCAGGAGTCTGACCGAGCCTGTTTTTTACCGTATTCGCAAATGGTTGCCTTTCACGTATATAAGCGGAATTGATTTTTCGCCGTTTGTTGTGGTTCTGGGCATCAAATTCGTGCAGGTTTTTTTGGCTCGACTGATGTCGCAGATGATGTTTTAGTACTCATGTGTACGGACCACCCGGTTTTCGCCGGACCGGCCAAAAATGGAGGCTGGAGGCTAGGGATCTGGGTCCAACCCGGGGCAAGGAAAACTGAAATTGCGGGCCTGCATGGCGACTACCTGAAGATCCGGTTGCAGGCCAGGGCCGTCGACAACAAGGCCAACAGCGCGTTGACCGTGTTTGTGTCCAAGATTTTGGGAATCAAGGCTTCGCAGGTGGTCATCGAGTCCGGGCATGCGTCTCGGCAAAAGAACCTGCTGCTGGATGTGGAGGAAGAGCCTGACTGGAATGTATTTTCGGGAAAGGCATTGGGCAAACCATAACGCTAAGGAGACATCCTATGGAACAGCAAGACCTCGAACTGATTTCGGCGAACTTGGGTCACGACGAGGAACTCAAGAGTCTATGGGAGGAACATGTGGGTTTTGAAAAAATTCTGGAGCGCTTCTCGGGCAAAACCGTGCTTTCCCCTGCTGAAGATCTGGAAGTGAAAGAATACAAGAAGAAAAAGCTGGCCGGCAAGACCCGGATTCAGACTTTGCTTGAGAAATACAAACGTCAGGAGGGATAGGAAACCATGGTCCTCACCGGTGCCCAGATTCTAATGGAGTGTTTGAAGCGGGAAGGGGTTGATCTCATTTTCGGATTTCCCGGGGGTGCGGTCATCGACATTTATGACGAACTCCCCAAACACCCGATCAAACATATTCTGGTCCGTCATGAACAGGCCGCAGTTCACGCAGCCGACGGTTTCGCCAGGGCATCGGGCAAGGTGGGCGTGTGCCTCGTCACTTCCGGGCCTGGTGCGACCAACACCGTGACCGGAATCGCCACGGCCTACATGGATTCCATTCCCTTGGTTGTGATCACGGGGCAGGTGCCCACGCACCTGATCGGCAATGACGCCTTTCAGGAAGCCGACATCGTGGGCATCACCCGGCCCTGCACCAAACACAACTATCTGGTCAAGAATATCGCCGACTTGGCTATGACCATCAAGCAGGCTTTTTATATTGCGAGGACTGGCAGGCCGGGTCCTGTCCTCATTGACCTGCCCAAGGATGTGGTCAACTCCAAGACCAAATTTTCCTATCCCGAGACCATAAGCCTTCGCAGCTACAATCCCAACGTGAATCCGAACCGCAAACAGTTGCGCAAGGCCGCGGAGCTTATCGCCCAGTGCAAGCAGCCCGTGATCTATGCCGGTGGTGGTGTCATCTCCTCCGACAGCGCCGAGGAGCTGACCCGGCTGGCGGAAACGTTCCATCTGCCGGTCACCACCACGCTTATGGGCCTTGGCGCTTTTCCCGGAGACCACCCCCAGTGGCTCGGGATGCTTGGCATGCACGGGACCTACACGGCCAACATGGCCATCAACAACTGCGACGTGCTCATTTCCGTGGGCGCGCGTTTTGACGACCGGGTCACGGGCCGGGTCAACTCCTTTGCCGCACGGGCCAAAATTATCCACATCGACATCGACCCGACCTCGATCAGCAAGAACGTGGTCGTGGATGTGCCCATTGTCGCGGACTGCAAGCAGGGCCTGGCCGGATTGGTTGAAGAGGTGGCCAAGATCAAAGACGTGGACTGGCAGGCCAAGCACGAGGCTTGGAACACTTCCCTGACCGAGATGCGCGCTTCCCATCCGCTCAGCTATGCAAAGAATGGCGGGGCCATCAAGCCGCAGTGGGTGGTGGAGAAAATTCATGAGCTCTCCAAAGGAGAGGCCATCATCGCCACCGAGGTGGGGCAGAACCAGATGTGGGCCGCACAGTTCTATACCTATCGCAAACCGCGCACTCTTTTGACCTCCGGCGGCCTTGGAACCATGGGCTACGGCTTTCCGGCGGCCATCGGGGCTCAGTTCGCCTTTCCGGACAAGCTGGTGGTCGATATCGCGGGCGACGGCTCCATCCAGATGAACATCCAGGAACTGGCCACGGCGGTCAGCTACCAGGTGCCGGTCAAGATAGTTATCCTGAACAACGGATATCTGGGCATGGTCCGGCAGTGGCAGGAACTTTTCTACAAGAAGAATTATTGCGCCACCTGCCTGCACACCAATCCCGATTTCGTGGCCCTGGCCAAGGCCTACGGGGCCGGAGGATTCCTGGTCGAGAGACCCGAGGATCTGGAGGCGACCCTGAAGGAGGCCTTCGCCTTTCCGGGTCCGGTTATCGTCGATGTGCGCGTCGAGCCAGAGGAAAATGTTGCGCCGATGGTCCCGGCAGGCGCGGCCCTGTCGGAAATGTTGTTGGTTTAGGAGGCCGCCATGAGACATGTCTTATCCATACTTGTCGAGAACGAACCTGGAGTCCTGTCCCGCGTGGTCGGCCTGTTCAGCGGCCGGGGATTCAATATCGAATCCCTGAACGTCGGCCCGACCCTGGAGGCTGGAGTTTCCCATATCACCATTTGCACCAGTGGTGACGAACAGATCATCGAGCAGATCATGAAACAGCTGCACAAGCTCATCACCGTCATCAAGGTCGTTGATCTGACGCACCTGCAGGCTGTCGAGCGGGAGATCGTACTCTTGAAGGTCGGTGCGGAGGACGCCAAACGCGCAGAGGTGCTGCGCATAGCGGATATTTTCAGGTGCAAGGTGGTTGACGTCAGTCCTGACGAGCTGACCCTTGAAATCACCGGTGATCAGGGCAAGATAAAGGCCGTGGTGGCCCTCTTGCAGCGTTTCGGCGTCAAGGAGTTCATCCGCGCCGGGACCGTGGCCATGCGCCGCAGCATGCAGCTTGCCGACTGAAGACCAATTGGCTGAGGACCTGCTTTAGCGGGTATCAATATTCACGAGAGAAGGAGACACTATGAAAGTTTATTATGACAAGGACGCCGATCTGAATATACTCAAAGACAAGATCGTGGCCATCATCGGTTATGGCAGCCAGGGACATGCCCATGCGCAGAATCTGCGCGACTCCGGCGTGCAGGTTGTCATCGGACAGCGCCCCGGCGGCCCCAACTGGCAGTTGGCGCGTGAGCACGGTTTCGAGCCTGTCAGCGCGGCCGAAGCGGCCAAGAAGGCCGACCTGATCCAGATCCTGGTTCAGGATCAGTACCAGCCCAAGGTCTACGAGGAAGAAATCCTGCCGAATCTGGCTCCGGGCAAGACCTTGGTCTTTGGTCATGGTTTCAACATCCACTACAATCAGATCGTCCCGCCCAAGGATGTGGACGTGGTCATGATCGCGCCCAAGGGCCCGGGACATCTGGTGCGCCGCGAATTCGAAAAGGGCGGCGGAGTGCCGTGTCTGGTGGCAGTGTATCAGGACGCCACGGGTCAGGCCCTAGGCAAAGCCCTGGCCTATGCCGCCGGCGTGGGCGGAACCCGTTCCGGCGTGCTTGAAACCACTTTTCGCGAAGAAACCGAGACGGACCTCTTCGGCGAGCAGGCAGTGCTCTGCGGCGGCGTGAGCGAGCTCATCCGCGCCGGGTTCGAGACCCTGACCAAGGCCGGTTACCAGCCCGAGATAGCCTTTTTCGAGTGCATGCACGAACTCAAGCTCATCGTGGATCTGCTCTATGAGGGCGGATTCAAGAAGATGCATCACTCCATCAGCGACACGGCCGAATACGGCGACTACGTGACCGGCCCGCGGGTCATCAACGAAGAGTCCCGCAAGGCCATGCAGAAGGTGCTCGAAGAGATTCAGGACGGCACGTTTGCCCGCAACTGGATTCTGGAAAATAAGGCCAACCTGCCTTTCTTCCTGGCCAGAAGGCGTCAGAGCCACGAGCATCAGGTGGAGAAGGTCGGAGACAGCCTGCGCGAAATGATGGCTTGGCTTCAGAAATAATCCTTTCGGGCGGCCGCTTTCCGGCCGCCCGAATCCGGACCAACGCGTGAGCACGATGCATGGATAATCCGCAGAGTGAAGAGCAACTTCTCTCCCAGGCCTGGAACCTGTTTGCCAAGGATGACTATGCCGGAGTCCTGAGCATTTGCCGGAGCGGCTATTCCCATGGCGTGCGCAGCTACGACATGGTTCGGCTCATGCTCGACAGCCTGAACAAGCTCGGCAAGGTCCAGGAGCAGGCCGAGGTCACTCTCAAGATCCTGGGCGAAAACGATTATCCCCCCAAGGTCGCTGCCAAACTCTATTTCCGGGCCGGTCTCATTTACCTGCATCAGGATGACCACAAGGAAGCGCGGTCCATTTTTGAAAAAGTGCGCATTCTCGATCCCGATTTTCCGGGCATCGAGCAGCGCATCAAGGCTTTGACCCCCCGCCCCGTTGCATCGAGCAGCAGCCGGTATTCCCATCTTCTCGAAAAGAACCTCATCAGCGCCGATCAGCTTGCGACGGTCATGTCCATGGAAGGCAAGGATTCGGATGCCTTGCTGCTGAAGGAATACAAGATCACCAAGAAGGATCTGGGCGATAGCCTGTCCCGTTTTTACGGCACCGAGTTTGTGCCCTTCTCTGCGAGCAAAGAGCCGCCCTTTGAACTTTTCGAAAAGCGTCGACTTGATCCGGATTTTCTCAAACGGTATGGCTGGCTTCCCTTTTCCCAGGAAGGCAACACCATCACCGTGCTCATGACCAATCCCTTCGACCTTGGGCGTCTGGACGAGATCCGTTTCATATACGGCACGTCCAACGTTGAGGCCAAGGTCACTCTGGCCGGGGATATCGAGCAGTACATCGAGCACTTCTACAAGCAGTTCAGCTCGGGCGAGGATCTGGCCGCGGCTTTTGACGAGGATGTCGAGTCCGCCGACATCGTCACGGCGGGAGATGAGACCGAGGCCGAAGTGAGCGACCAGGACAGCGAGGTTGTGCGCATGGTCAACGCCCTTCTGGTGGAGGCCTGGCGCAAGAACGTGTCCGATATTCACATCGAGCCCAACCCGCAGTCGCGCTATTGCATGTTCCGTTTCCGGCTGGACGGAACCTGCTATGAATTTCGCAAGGTTCGCCTGCCACTCGCGCGGCCCATCGTCTCGCGCCTGAAGATCATGGCCAGCCTGGACATTGCCGAGCGCCGCCTGCCCCAGGACGGCAAGATCAAGATCAAGCTCCCCGACCGCAACAAGGTCGTGGAATACCGCATGGCGACCATCCCCACGCTGGAGGGCATGGAGGATGTGGTGCTGCGCGTGCTGGCCTCGGGCAAGCCGCTGCCGCTGGACAAGCTCGGCCTGCTGCCGCAGAATAAGGCGGCTTTTGAGAAGCTCATCTATAAGCCGTATGGACTTATCCTTGTGGTCGGTCCCACCGGTTCGGGCAAGACCACGACCCTGCATTCGGCGGTGAGCTACATCAACACCCCCGAGCGCAAGATCTGGACCGCCGAGGATCCGGTGGAAATCACCCAGGAGGGACTCAGGCAGGTACAGGTCAATCCCAAGATCGGCCTGACCTTCGCCTCGGCCCTGCGTTCGTTCCTGCGAGCCGATCCGGACGTGATCATGATCGGCGAAATGCGCGACAAGGAAACGGCGCACATCGGCGTCGAATCGTCCCTGACCGGCCATCTGGTTTTTTCGACCCTGCATACCAACTCCGCTCCCGAAACAGTGACCCGCCTGCTGGACATGGATCTGGATCCGTTCAACTTCGCGGATTCGCTGCTGTGCGTTCTGGCCCAGCGGCTGGTCAAGACCCTGTGCCCGAGCTGCAAGAAAGCCTATACTCCTGATGCCAAGGAACTGGAGGAGATGGGCCTTGAGTTCGGGCAGGGCTGGGAGTTCCAGGCCAAGGAATTCCTGCAGGGCAAGCCGACCCTCTACCGCAAGGTCGGCTGCGGGCAGTGCGTGGGTGGCTATAAGGGACGAGTGGGCGTGCATGAGCTCATGGTCAACTCGTCCGGCATAAAAAACCAGATCAAGCACCGCAAGCCCACGGAGGAGATCCGGGCACAGGCTGTGACCGAAGGCATGCTGAGCCTCAAGCAGGACGGCATGATGAAGGTCATGATGGGCCTGACCGACATGGATCAGGTCCGGGCCGCGAGTGGTTAGTCCATGATACTTTCTTCCAGCCAACTCAGGGCACTGAAAGAGCGTAACGACGAAGAATTGCGCAGGGGCAAGCATGGCAAGTACGGGTATCCCGCCCATACCATCCAAGACTTGCTTCTGACCATCGAGGCTATGAAAAAAGAAAAGAAGAAATGGAAACAGCTGGCTCAGGAGCGGGGCAAGGTCCTGCATGATGTGCTGACACTGACTCTCAAGGCCTCTCCCGTCACTTCCGACCCCGACGACGAACTTTAGCCGGCCTCTGCTGGCCGCCCATTTCCTTGACTTCCGCCGGATTCAATAATCGTGTTTCCACATCACTCCCCCGCCCTGCCGGGAATCTGATCCTACTTCGGTTTCCACACTGATCTTCGGAGTGAGTTGCACTTCGACCTTGGTCCGATCCTGCCCCGAGACGCTTCGTTGGGTGCGAATGTAATATTTGCCACCGAAGTAGCCGCCGACGCCGACGGCGGTGTTATCGTCCTCGTCTTTGGTCACGTCCACTTCCTGCAATCCCAGGCTTGATTTGATGGAGTCCAGAAAATCCGGGCTCGCTCCGAAGCCGGTCATTTCCGCGGCAGCCTGGGCAAGGCGCACCGCTTGCAACGGAGATATCTGTCTCAGCGACCGGCCGAAAAGGATCAGAGCCAGCAGTTCGTCCTGGGGCAGGTTCGGAACGGAAGACAGGTGCACCCGAAAATCCCTGGCAGGACCGCTGATGCGCACCTGGACAAGATTTTCCAGAATCCGGGTTTCGCCGAGCACTTCCAGGAAGGGGTTGGGCGGAGTCTCGCCGTTTAGGGCCAGGGAGCCCTTATTCAAGGTGAAGGTGCGGTCGAGAAAATCGAACGTGCCGCGTAACAGGTTCATTTCGCCATTGATGACGGGCTGAATATGGTTACCGCCAATGTGCAGGTTGCCGGACCATTCGGAGTCGAGGCCGCGGCCCTGAACGCTCAGGCGGGCCGGGATCGCCACCCGCAGATCAAGGCCGAGCAGAAAGTTTCCGGCCGTGCCTTCAGAGCGTAACCGAGGATTTTTCACATTGATTTCATGAACTTCAATTTGCGCCAGATCGGCCTGGGTTTTCGCCGGAAGACGTACTGTGGTCGGGTCGAGGGTGATGTTCCCGCTCAGTTCGGTCCCGTCCGGATTTCCCTGCAGACGCAGGCCGCCCTTTGCCGTGCTTTGCACCAGGTCCTGGCGCAGCAGCTGGAAGTTGCTGAAGAGCATATCGACAATGTGCCTCAGCGTCAGCAGATCCACCTGAGCTGTGGCTTCGGCCGTGCCCGCTGCGCCGTCTGTGGCGGTCAGGGTTGCCGTCAGGACGGCCCCGTCGGCCTTGGCGTCCATGTCCAGGTCTTGGATGATGGTCCCACTGCGGTAGTTTTCATAGCGTGCATCGCGAACTTGAGCTGTGCCCAAGAGCTTCGGATCAGCCCAGGTTCCGCTGATGCGAAAATCGAGAGCGCAATCTCCTTCCAGGGTCTGGTCATCGAGGCGCAAAAGATGTGGCAGCAGCATGAGCTTGGTGTGGCCCGTGAGTTGTCCGGAAATGGGCGCGCCTGAGGGGGGAGCAGGCGCAAAGAGGTCGATTTGCATGGGGCTTGAAAGGCCTGCGCTTATTTCGAGGGTGTCTTTTGAGGCCAGGGAGGCCTGCGCTTCCAGCATATTTTGGCGCAGGCGCACCTCAACCGTGGCGTCGAGACTCTGCAGACTCTCAAGGCTGGAAGATTTAAGACTGATATCCCTGGCCTGCACCCAGAACTGCACGTCCGGTTCCGAGGCTGCACCTTTGACGCTAAGCTGGGCCTCGACGCTGGCGCTCGGCAGGTTTGGGAAAAGAGGCTGCAACAGCGCAGGGTCGAAGCCGGTCAGGTCGGCGGTGATATTCGTGTTTTCGCCCGAAATGCTGCCCTGAGAGCGCAGCCGCGCCGGGCCAAAATTCAAAAGGGCTTCCCGCCAGCTTGTCCCGGTGGGCGAGACGGTCATGTCGAAGGGGGACTCAAGCTTAAGCTCCTGGTGCAGCAGGGTTCCGCGAAGATGTTCAATGGCAAGGCCGGTCAGATCCGAAGACAGCACCCCCTTGGCCAAGAGGTCGGTTTGGGAAGAAGTGTGGACGAGCCCGATGTCGTATCCATAGCCTGACTCCAATCCGCGAAGTCTTGCGTATATCGTGTCGGCCTGCATATCAGTCACGCTCGCTGACTTCAGCTCCAACTCGATATCCGTTTCACCCGGCAGTCCAGGGTCGGCCAGCGTACCGCTCAAGGAAGCCACGCCGATGCGGGCCCCGATGGCGGACAGGGATTTTCCCTGCCCCTGCAGTATGACTTTTTGTTTTCCTTTAAGTGTGTCCAGGCGGGCTTGCAGGGAAAGCTCGCCCCCGATTTCCGTTTTCAGGACGCGGCCCAGGGAGCGTAAATCAGTGCTTTGAAAATCTGCATCCCCATTAAAAAGGAGCGGGTCCGGATGAATGTCGCCGGTGAAACGCAGGACTGTTTCCGGGAGATACAGGGCGGATTCCGTAACACGCAACAGTTTTTCGGCAGATTCGATTCGCAGGTCAAGGCTGACGGGCACCTGTTCGGCCATGGCCGCCGCCCTCAAGGTGGCGTTGGGCTTGGCAGGCAAGCCGAGCACTGTGGCTGTCGCGTTGGCAGAGGAGAGGGACAGCTCCTGCACGCTGATATTTTCGGTCGCGGCGGAAAGGTTCAGCCCAAAGTCGTCCGGGCTGCCCGAGGTCGAGGCGCGCAGGGTTGCCCCGTGCGCGATGCGCAGGACCGCACTGCTGATTTCCGGGAAGGCGGCGCTGAGCCTGGCCTGAAACGTGTTCTTCTCCAGGTCGTACTCGCCGCTTGCTTTCGCCGTTGTCTGGGCCTGCAGCTGCGCCTCGTGCAGGCTGAAGAGCTGTGGTGACAGGCTGAAGTTGGCCAGCAAGCGACTGTTTGCACCCAGCAGCTGTTCAAGCTCCGGAGGCAGGCCGTCAATGCGCACGGCCGTGGCTTCGAGACTGGCGTTCATGCTTGAGGTCGCAAAGTTCACCCGTCCTTCAAGCTTGGTGTCCAGGATTGCCGACAAGGGGTTTTGCGTGGAGCCCACCGGCATCTCGCGCAGATCAAGCCGTGCATCCATGCTGATGAGGGAGTCGAGGGTGCAGTTGGCCGTCAGTCCCAGGCGGTCAGATTCCAGACGCAGCTCTTTGGCATAAAAGGAGGACCCATCATCGCCGAGGGTGGCATTCGCCGTCCATGCACGCAGGCCTTCGGGCAGGCTCGGGGTCTGTGCCTCTAGCTGCGCCATGACCTGCCAGCCTTCATCGTCTGCGGGCATGCCCAGGGACAGGCGTGCTTCGGCAGCGGAAACGGCGTGTCCGGAGATATCCATGTCGCGCAGCAGTATTGTTCCCTGCGCGCGCATGCCCTTTGGGTCTGCATGCAGGGAGGCGGAAGCGTTGACGGGTCCGGTCCTTATGTTTTCTGGCATGAGCCAGGACACGTCCACGTTTTGCGCGTTGGCTGTGGATGCAAGGGTCTGACTCTCAAAATTCCAGGTGGCGTTGCCGCCAAGATTGCCGGTCGCGCTTTGCAGATCAAGGCGGGCAATGCGCAGGACGGGATCATGCCAGGTCCCTTCAGCCCTGAAGGTCATTTTTTCCTGTGGCAGGCCGGTGAAAAGATTCCAGGCCGGGCCGGGCGTGACCAGCGCCAAAAGCTTGAGGTCCGGGACCGGGTCAAGAGAAATGGTCGCGTTGCCGGTCAGTTGTGCGACATCGGAAATCACGGACTCAAAGTCCAGGTTCCACCTGTTCATGGGGCCGCTACCTGTCGCCTGCAGCGAAATGCCCTGTGTGCCGTTCATACCCAGGGCGGAGTGCAGAAGCCCCTGCGGTTCTTCGTGCACGTCCAGACGCAGATCAAAGGTGTTCTTGCGAAGATTGAGGCGGGCATCAAGTTCCGCCATATCCTCTGTTCTGTCCAGTCGGGCCACGCGCAAACGGGCGTGAGGCTCATTTGCGTCAAGGGTCAGCGCGCCATGCAGGGAGAGCAGGGCTTCGCGCCCCGCGACCTCCGGAGCGAGGCGAATATAATTGATATCCACGCTGGCGATGCGCAGAGAAGGTAGTCCCGAGAATTCTGAAGCCTCGGAATTTTCTTCGGACTCGGGCAGTCGCTGTATTTCAAGGCGATCGATACCCACGTGCTGCAGGGATATTTTGCCCCGCAGCAGTTCGGCCAGGAGTGGGCGCACGCTCAGTTTCTCTGCGTTGAGCCAGGGGCCTTGGGAATCACTGACGGTCAAGCGGTCCAGGCTCCAGGTTTCGCCCAGGCGCAGGTCTTCCATTTCCAGGTGAAAGGCCGGAGTCTGGGTGAGCCGGGTGATGGTGTCCAGCAGTCCTTGCCGCCCTTTGTCCGTGCCCAGGATGAGGCCCGCGCATGTGGCGATGAGGACCACGCAGCCCAGGAGAATCAAGCCGGATTTTAGTAAGCGTTTGGATATGACGGGATGCATCAGAAAGCCTGCCCCAGGCTGATGTAAATTTGGAATGGATCGTCCACGCCGTCCCTGCGATCAAGGGGCACGGCCACATCCGCCCTGATCGGTCCGATGGGCGTGAAGTAGCGCAGTCCGGCGCCGGCTCCCCAGAAATAATCCTCCCTGTCCGAAGGGTTTCTGCCGGAAAAGGCGCCGCCCCCGTCTCCAAATAGGGCTATTCCGTATTCCCGGTTGATGCGGAAACGCAATTCCGCCGAAAAATCCACGGCGCTCACGCCGCCCAGAGGGTCGTCATCCTCGTCGAGTTCGCCCGCATATTGATGGGCGTAACCGCGTATTGAGCCCCCCCCGCCGGCATACAGGAGCATGTCTTCGGGGATGCTGTCCCGATTGGCCCCCGCCAGCAGACTGTAGCGTCCACGCGTGGCCAGGACGATGGACTTGTTTTTGTTCAAAGGCAGGTAGTGCCTGCCTGAAAGGTTCCACAGCACAAAGGATGTTTCGCTGTTTCGGATATCGGTGAAGGGCTCTGCGCGCGCAGTCAGGGTTATGCCGCGGGTGGGGTCCAGCAGGCTGTCGGCATTGGAGAATTCGGCGAGGAGAGGAACGGAGAGTAGGTTGAAGCGCCGCAATTCATCATTCTCCACCTCGGTCAGTCGGTAGGCCAGCCCGTAGCCCACCTGCAGTTCCGAAACAGGCCGGCGCATGAGCGCCGAGAGGGAGAAGTTGGTGGAATCGTAACTGTCGGTGAGTTCGTGCTCATACTGGGCCGACAGCCCGAGGGTTTGGCGGGGATGCCACATGCGTGGCAGGATCAGGTCGGATTTGGCCCGCTGCAGGTTTTCGGCGAGCTCAGCATCGAGGCGCAATTCCTGACCTGCACCAAAAATGTTGCGGTGCGTCCAGCCCACGTTGGTGCCCAGCCCCAGATCGGAATAATACCACAGACCCGCACGCACGCTGCGATGCGGGGCTTCAAGCAGAGTGAGGCTCATGTTTACGACCTCTGAGCCGGCGGGATGGTCCGCGCTGATGCGCACCGAACGGAAAAGTCCGGTACGGATGAGTTGCTCACGGGTCTTGTCCACCTTTCGCCTGTCATATGGGCTGCCTTCCTCCCAGGCCAGTTCGTCGGTGACGACTTTGTCCGACACATTTTCAAGTCCCAGAATTTGATTGGGTCCGAATTTCGCGGCAAGCCCTGTGTCGATCGTGAAGCTTACGCTGACCTTGTCCGTGGCATGATCCGCGATGACTTTTTTCTCGCGGGCCACCGGCGATGGGTATCCGTGTTCCTTTAAGCGTTCCAGAAGAGCCGTTTCAACGTCCAGAATCGTGCTGGAGGAGTATTTTTCACCCGCCCTGATTCTGTGCAGGGAGTCGCGCAGATGCTCGCGGGCGGAGTCATCGGGCTGAAGGACAAGCTGGGGCTTTTCGAAAACAAAGCGCGGTCCCGGCACGATCAGGAACCGGACGGACAGCGGATTCACGTTGGTGTCCACTTCTCCTGTGACTTCGGCCTTGAAATATCCTCTGGCCTGGAGTGCGTTGATGAAGGATTCAATATCATTGGCCACTCGCTTGCGCAGCAGGCCGGGAGTGTCGGGGGGATTATTTTGCAGATTCACACTGTCGGAGACGGAGGAAAGCAGGGGGGTAAGGCCGTTCGGAAGGGGCGGAATGTCGACCGTGTATTGGGCGGGTGCGCTGAGGCCTGGCGTCGGAAACAACGGCGCGGCCAGGATCAGGCACACAAAGAGAAGAATACGGCCCTGCAAAACGGACATTTACGATTCCTGGGATCAGGTTGAGGCATCATCCTGGGGCGCAATCCAGGACCTTGCGAATCGGTCCACATCGAATTTGCGACGCGCCCCCGCAAGATTCATGAACCTGATCTTGCCGAAAATCGGACGCTCGGTCCAGCCGCGGTCATGTACCCCGCCGATGGACCAGGCAATGCCCGTGTAACCGTTGCTGTCCCGGCCATCGAGACTGAAGCGGTCGTTGAGGCGGATGGCCGTGCGCAGCGCGTCGGCTGCGGACGGAGACCATTCCAGAATTTTTTTGGCCCAGTACATGCGCAGATAACCGTGCATCCTGCCGCTGCGAAGCATCTGGGTCTGGGCGGCGTTCCAGAGCGGGTCATGGGTCCTGGCCGCTTCAAATTCCTCCGCAGAGTAGATGGCGGGGCGGGGATCGCTCCGGTGCTTGTGCAGGCTCTCCCTGGCCCAGGCAGGGAAACCGTCTTCGGTATCGTAGCCTGGGGTATGGAGGCAGAAATTGTCCGAGAGTTCACGGCGCACGATGAGCTCATCTAGGAAGGAATCGACATTTTCTCCGGCCAGCCCGCAGGTCTGTGTTTCAAGTGCCGCGCGTTGGGCGGAGAGCATGCCGAAGTGCAGGTGCGCGGAGAGGTTGGAGCAGACGTCCTGGTTGGGATCGTTGCGGTTCGCGTAGAAGGGCAGTTTGGTGTACAGAAAATCCCGGAGCAGTTCGCGGGCAGGATGTTCGCCGGGCTCGACAAGCAGAGCCTGCCGCGTGCCGTCATCACGTACTTTTTGCCGCAGGATCCTAAAATCAGGTGCCGCGACCGTTGTCGGCCATGGATGCGGATGCATGGGCAGAACGGGGAATTCATCCAGAAACTCAACCAGCAGACGCTTGATTTTGGGGCGCAGGGTCCGCGCCATGAACTCGCGTCGATCCGAAACCACCCGCGCGGGCACGATGTTGCGCGAATCGACTTCGTGCACGGGCTGCTCGCAGGCTAAAAGCAGGTCCTCGTGCCATTGCTTCTTGACGCGCAGCGGGTCGAAATCGGTGACGACAAGGCTGGCCTTGTGCGTGCGGGCAAAATTCGCAACTTCACGACCAGGGCTGCCGGACAGGGCGAAAAAGGGAATGTTCTGTTGCCTGAGCGCCTGGGCCGTTTGTGTCAGCCCATCGAGCAGAAAATTGTAATGAACCGCGGTGGCGTCCGCAAAGTCCGGAGCCAGACAAAAGATCACGGCCAAAGGCTGTCCGTCTTTGAGCGCCTGCAATCGGGCGTAGATCAACCCCCAGTTGTCCGATGCCCGAAAATCCCGGTGCATCCAATACAGTACCGGACCCCGGCCTACAGGGGCGTTTCTCAAAATACTCACGCGACGTGGATTCATGGACGGTTTTCCTTTGGATCAGAGCCTTGAAATTGTTTGTTTTACAAACCAATCAGACAAAGGAGGCCTTTGATGGACACGAGGAGTTCATTTTATTGCGGGGCTGCATTCGTGCAATGCGTGTGGCATTCACGTGTAACCCTTGCTCAGTTGCAAAACGCTGTCAATTTTGGTTTTTGAGCATTTTGTGTGCGCGCTGCTTGGTAAGTCATGTTTGAAAAGCGGTCCGTGCAGTCCATAAAGGGAAAGCGGCAATATGATTATATGGATTGCATTGTTGGCTCAAATTTGTAATGATATTTTACAGATCTCAATGATTTTTTTGACTTTAAAGTTTTATGTTGCAGGCTTCAAATTTTGGGCCAGTTTAATTTTCTCAGCCTGTCTCCGTTTTGGCGTTGCCTGGGATGATGCGCGCTGGCGTAATGTTTGCGGTGTTCAGGTTTGCAGAATGGCGTACGGGTTGCCGACAATTTTTTTTATGAGTCGAAATTTGATTCGGCGGATGTTCAAAATGTGATTTTTAGCTTGAAACGAGCGGCTGTGCATGTCATTTCGCACAAACAGTTCGGATTGCAACGTGATGGATTTTTTACGTGATTTTTTCTGGACTTGAGTCATGTAATTTTGGTATTAAAAATCAATATGTTGCAGCATTTTTTTTTTGCGGTATCATAATTTTAACAAAAAGAAAAAATATGAACGACGACAGAATCTCAGATGTTGAAGTTTTTGTGCATAACAAGATGGTTGTTTCTTTTGCCTGTCCCCAATGCAAGTTGGAGAAAGAAGTTGCTGTTGAAAGAATAAAAGACGTTTATCATTGGAACATAAGCGCAACATGTCGTCGATGTGCGCATAAATTCAAAGTTTCTTTCAATTTTAGGAAATATTACAGGAAAGAGACCTATATACATGGTCTTCTTTATGATTCTTTTGAGTCGATTGATCCTGCTGGAGATGTGATCGTGACAGACATTTCTCTGACTGGAGTTGGTTTTGAATGTAATAGATGTGATTTCAATGTTGGATCTGTTTTGATATTAAGATTTATTTTGGATGATGGTGAACGCTCAAAAATGGAAAAGAAGATATCGATAGAATCTATACGCGGCTCAAAGGTTGGCGCTCTTTTTCTGGGCGAAAATAGTTTTGACAAGGTTCTTGGAAAATACATTCTTCCCCAATAATCTAAATCAACGTAATGGCGAAGAGGAGCGATATACATGGCTGACATGGACGGGTCTGGATCGTCTGGAAAAATTTTAGGGTTTTTTCTGGCTTTGCTTGCGATTGCTGTCATGGGCGTCGCTGTTACGTTTTTTCTCAGGCCGGATCTTTTGAAGCTCGGTTCGGTTAATCCGGTCGAACGCGTGTCCATTTTTCCGCAGGAAGCTGCCGTCGCAGGAGGGCAGTGGAGGCTGCTCAGCCAATGGCACGGAGTCGGTGACTTTCACGCGGCGGGTAATCTTTATCGGGTCGAATTCAAGCCAATTCCCGGCTGGGAAACCCCTCCTCCCGTGGTGCTCAAAAAAGACGAAACCGGAGCCGAGGTCGAGGGCGTTTACAAGCCCGTCCAGTACTCCACGCAGACCATCCTGACCCTGGCGGGCGCGAGCACGCTGGCCAGCCGGCTTGTGCCGGAGCTGGCAGAATTCTATCTGCTGAACATCGGAGCCAATGAAGTTCGTAAAATACCCGGGAAAAGCGCAGATGAAATGACAGTGGAAGGGATTTTTTACGCTGCCAGGGAGATTCGCGCCATTGAGATAGCCGGCCAGGGAACGGCTTCCGGGTTCTCGGCGCTCAAGGCCGGAGCCTGCGACATCGCAATGGCCACCCACAGGATCTCCGCGGTGGACGCCAAGATTTTTGGCGAGGGCGTCATAACGGCGCAGAGTGAGCACAAGCTTGGCATGGACGCGGTGGCGGTGCTGGTGCACAAGGACAATCCCGTGCCGTCCCTGACTGTCGAGCAGGTCGGAGGCATTTTTTCCGGCGAGATATCAAACTGGGAGCAGGTTGGAGGTCCGGCCGCGCCGATCAAGGTGTTCGTCTTGCAGGAAAATTTTGCAACCCGCCGTTTTGTGAAAGACTTTTTTTTGAGCGGGAAAGATTTCGTTTCCTCGGCCCGCGTTGTCGACAACCATGACCTGCTGCCCGAACTCGTCTCTCAAGACCCGTGGGCGGTCGGGTTCGGTAGCATCACGATGGCTGGCCAATGCCGTGAAGTGCCGCTCAAGCCGGGTTCTGATTCAGAAGCGGTGGCGCCCACGGCTGCGTCCATTCGCACCGTAGCCTACCCGGCTGTGCGGAACATGTATCTCTACCACAAGGCTACGACGGACAATATCTACGCCCGTGACTTCATTCGCGTTGCTCTGGGCGCTGTAGGCCAGGAAATAGTAAAGAAATTCGGTTTTGTGAAAAACAGTGAGGTCGAAGGTGATGCCAGTGTTGCAGATCGGGACGCGCCGCTTCACGGCCCAGGGTCCTCTTTTGCGCAGACGCTTGGATCGGAGCCTGCTCCCGTTTTAAAGGCTCCTGCGCTGACCTCGCTTCCGCCCTTGGTCCAGTTTGACGGTGAAGCGGTGCCCGAGAGCGCCCGTAGGGAGGTTCTGCAAGACTACCTCGACGGCGTGTACGGGGCGGAAAAGCTGCCGTTTGTCTTTAACTTTGAGACGGGGAATCTTGGATTGGATGAACAGGGCGGCAGGGATCTGGCTCGAATCGCGACCATGATGAAGGAACCGAAGAATTCTGGAAAGACGCTCGTTCTGGTAGGCTATTCAGACTCCGTAGGTGCCTATGCATCCAACCTGGCTGTTTCCCGCAAAAGGGCGGAAGCTGTCGCCGAGGCGCTCAGCAAGAGAGGCCTGGAGAATGTCGTTGTCCTGGCCGTGGGTGAAGAGGGCGCAATAGAGCGCAACGATATCCGCGCTGGAAGAGAGAAAAATCGACGTGTGGAGATATGGCTGAAATGATACAACCTCACCCCCATAGCTCCGATTCCGGACAAAAGGCAGTGATGCAGAACATACTTGTGATCGATGACGATAAGCTCATGTGTCTGGCCCTGGCCAAGATCCTGATTTCCGCCGGTTACAATGTCGTGCAGGCGTCAGACGGCGAGGAAGGGCTTAAATTGTACCGAACTCAGGATTTTGATCTGGTCATCACCGACCTCATCATGCCGGACAAGGAAGGAATTCAGATCATTCGCGAGCTGCGCAAGGAAAACAGCCGCATTCGCATTATCGCCATGTCCGCCGGGGGCAGGGGGGGGGCCACGGACTATTTGAAATGGGCACGACTCATGGGCGCAAAACAGTGTCTGAGCAAACCCATCAAGCGCGAAGACCTGCTTGATGCCGTGCAGGCTGTGTTGGCCTTGCCCTGACGCTCTCCTGGTGGTCGAAATCTCATGAAACCTTTGCCCTTGCCGTCGGCGGCTACAGCACGAGTAGGATATGGAAAGAAAAAAAGCATTTTTTAATCTGCTCCAGTTCAAGATACACCTTGGAATTCAATTCATTCTGGCGATATGCTTTTTTGCATTGGGGTATTTCATCTATGTCACGCAGCTCGATTTCCTCATAAACGACATTCGCAGGCAGGGCCTGGAACAGGCGGAGATGGTCGCCCAGGCAAGTGTGCCCGCCATCCAGAGGGAAAGCATCTATCTGCTGGAGGACTTGGCGATCAAGGCCGAGTATTCCCCGCTTGTCGCGTACTGTCAGATCGTCGACCCTGTGGGAAAATCCTTCCTCAAAGGCGAGGTCCGGGTCGGGCTGACCAGAGACGATCTCATGAGTGCGTACAGTTCCAGGGACGTGAGCGTAGTCAGTCACGACATCCTTGCCGGAGGAAAAAGCATCGGCCAGGTCAAGCTGGGCATGTTTATCGACAAGGCGCGGCAGGAAGTGCAGGCGACGACCATTCGCCTCGTGGCCGCTTTTGCCGTGGTGCTCGGCCTGATTGCGCTTTTTCTGTATGTCTTTTTGAATCGCCTGCTCATTCTGCCGGTCGTCAATCTCTCCATTCTCACTCAGAGCCTGTCGCGAGGCGAGTTCGTGACCACGAATCTGGATCAGCGCCGGGATGAGCTCGGAGTTCTGGCTCACGGATTCAACATCATGAGCCAAAGTCTGAAGGGACTCTACAAGAGCCTGGAAGAGAAGGTCGACGCGCGCACAGAGGATTTGAACAACGCCTACCATGAACTGCAAGCCATTTTCGATAACTCGCTGGTTGGCATCTCGGTTTTAAGCTCCGACCATAAAGTGATCCGGGCGAATCGAAGATTTGCGACTATTTTCGGCTATTCGGTGGCGGAAATGCCTCTGATCAGTCCCGAGAAGTTTCATGTCTCCGGCAGGAATTTTGATGAATTCAGGGAGAAATTCTTCAACCGACTGGCCGAGCGGGAGATTGCCCAACTGGAATACCAGTTTCGCAGGAAGGACGGTAGCGTCTTCTGGAGCCAGGTCTCCGCCAAGGCCATTGATCCGCAGGATTTGAACCGGGGCGTCATATTCGTCATCGAGGACATTTCCGATCGCAAAAAGGCCAGCGAGTTGCTCAGGCAGCACGCCGAGGACCTGCGCGTTGCCAAGGACCAGGCCGACAAGGCCACCCGTTCCAAGAGCGAATTCCTGGCCAGGATGAGCCACGAGATCCGCACCCCCATGAATGCGATTCTGGGCATGGCCGAGATGCTGCAGGAGACGAGACTGAACGAGGATCAGCAGGAATACGTCAAGACATTCAGTTCGGCAGGCGAGCTTCTGCTGGGCATCATTAACGACATCCTCGATTTTTCCAAGATAGAGGTCGGTCAGATCAAGCTCGAATCCATCCCGTTCAATCTGCGGGAGCTTGTAGAAGACGTGAACAAACTCTTTGTCTATCGGGCGGAAGAGAAGTCGCTTCGGCTCGAAAAGAAGGTTTCGGAAGGGCTCGCGCAACGCTACATCGGCGACCCGACCCGCATCCGGCAGATTATCATCAACCTTGTCGGCAACGCGCTCAAATTCACCAGTGTCGGCGGGGTGACCATGTCCGTGACGGAGTCCGTCATGGACGACGGGGCTCCGTGCTGCCTCTTCGCGGTCAAGGATACGGGCATCGGAATTGCAAAATCGAAGCTCAGCACGGTCTTCGAGAGTTTTGCGCAAGCCGACTCGTCCACGACCCGGGAATTCGGAGGCACGGGTCTTGGTCTGGCCATTTCCAAGAAGCTCGTCGAACTCATGGGCGGACGGATCTGGATCGAAAGTGAACCGGGCCAGGGAACTACGTTTTTATTCAAATTGCCCCTTGTCCCTGATCAGAAGGTACAGCTGCCGGAATTCCGCCTGAAGATTCCTGCGGACACGCACCTGCTTATCATTGAGGATCAGCCGGAAGGCCGCGGGAGCATTTCTTCCCTGGTGCGCAGTTGGGGACTTGTGCCCGTCTCCTGTCCGTCGGCTGCCAAGGCCATCGACGCCTTGAACGCACACAAGAAGGATTTCACCTTCCAGGCCATCCTCGTCGATTCCATGGTCGAGAGAGTGCCGGGAATAGAGATTGTGCACCTGCTCGTCGGACAGGGAATCCCCATGACCAACCTTGTCCTGGCGGTGGAGACCGCCGAGGATCTTGCGCGGTTGCCAAAAGCGACGGATTTCGGACCGTTGTCGTATATTCTCAAAAGCGAACGGGACGTCGTCCTGCACGACAAGATTTACGAGGTGGTGTCCGAGTCCCAGCGCAGGCGCATGACGGACTTCCATGACAAGGGCTGGAAGGTTCTCCTGGTCGACGATGTTGAGGCAAACAGACGTGTGGTGGAACTTTTTCTCAAAAGCAGCAACGTCTCCATAGTTCACGCCGAGAACGGCAAAATCGCGCTCGAGAAATTCACCGAAGAGCCTTTCGATCTTGTGCTCATGGATATGGAGATGCCGGTCATGGACGGGCTGGAGGCTACGCGCCGCATCCGTGCCTGGGAACAGGAGAAGCGGGAATACAAGACGCCCATCATCGCCCTGACGGCCCACGCCTTCCAGGAGCACCGGCAGAAGACTATGGATGCGGGGTGTACGGAATTCCTGGCCAAGCCCATCAAGAAGCAGGCGCTCATCAACATTATCGACCTCTTTGCCGGGCAGCGCGAATCCCTGATCGCGCAACCCGAACCCCTGCTGGTGACGGAGATCACGCCCATTCTGGATGAGCAGGATTCTCCGGTTCAGATCGATCCCGAGCTGCAGGACCTGCGCCCGCTGTTTCTGCGCACCGTTCGTGATTTTCAGGCACAGCTCGCCGATGCCATCACGACTCAGGATTTCGGCACCATGCAGCGCTGCGGGCACAGCCTGAAGGGCCTGGGTAGCACCTACGCCGTGGATGAGATCAGCCAGTCCGGCAAGATCATCGAGAGCGCGGCCAAGGGCAGACAGGCATCTGTCGTCATCGAGGCTGTCAACCACCTGGCTGTGTTCATGAACACGGGCATGACGCCGAAGATCCAGTCCGTCGAAGCGTCCGGGGAAATGACCGGAGGGGATGATTTGCCCACGCCGGTGGATGGACGCTTTCTGGTCCACGTCGCGCCTGAAATGTCCGAGCTCATACCTTTCCTCATGGACGCCATGCAGAAGGATCTGGAGCTTATGGGCAAAGCCCTGGCCCAGAAGGATTATCCGACCATGCGGCGCTTTGGGCATAGCCACAAGGGCTTCGGCAGTACGTATGGTTTTGAGTATATCAGCATCATCGGCAGGAAAATTCAGGTTGCCGCTGAAGCAAGGGATGCCGAACAGCTTGCGGATCTTCTGCTGGCGCTGGGCAATTATCTTGAGCAGGTGGATATCGTTTACGAGATAAAGGCCGACCTGCTTGAAGAGCAGATCGAGGAACCATTGCCCGGCAAAGAGGTGCCGGAAGAGATTCCTGAAGAAGTGCAGGATTATACGGTCGAGGTTGATGCAGAACTCTATGAACTCGTGCCCCTCTTCATGGATACCATGCATTCAAATGTTGTTGAAATGCAGGAAGCATTGGTTGATAAAAATTTTGATATCATTTGCCGGCATGGGCACAGTCAAAAAGGCCTCGGCAGCACGTATGGTTTTGATTATTTAAGCCATGTCGGATACAAGATTGAAACAGCAGGCATGCAAAAAAACTCGGATGAAGTTCAGAAGTTGCTTAAAGAAATGAATAAGTATCTCGAAAATGTACATATCGTGGAGCGCAAAGGATGAGCATGTACAATCAAGACGTTGATGCCATCGTGGATAAATACGTGACCCGGATTCCGGTCACGGTCCTGCTGATCGATGATGAATTTCTGATAGGGGAGGCTATGCGTATCAAGCTCTCCTCGGAAACGGACATCACCTTCCATTACTGCAAGGAACCGGACAAGGCCCTGGAAACCGCCATCGGTGTTCAGCCTACCGTCATAATGCTTGATCTTGTCATGCCGGGGGTGAACGGCCTGACCATGGTCAAGTTTTTTAAAAGCAGCGAGGATTTTCGAGATGTGCCCCTCATTGTGCTGTCGGCCCGCGAGGAGCCGGAGCTCAAGAAGAAGGCCATTGCCTTGGGCGCCAATGACTACATGGTCAAACTGCCAGACAAGACCGACCTTGTTGCCCGTATCCGCTGCCATTCGGAGCGCTACATTTTCAAGCAGCAACGCGACGAGCTGATCATGAAAATAAGGGCCATGTCAGGCCAGAGCAACGACGGCTTCTCCTCGCCGTATATGGATTGATCCTTTGCCCATGAGTTGCCGTATCACGGGACCGGATTCTCATTTTCTGGTCCCGTTTCTTGTTCACACCGTACGGACAGGCCGTGAAAGCGAGGTTGTATGCTGAAGTCCAAGCTGATCGACATCAAGAAAATTTTTCAGGCGGCCCAGGCCTTTGAGATGGCCTGGAACAAATGCCTGCCCGATTTGAAGGCTCTTTTTCAAGTCGAGCAGATACGTTTGTACAAGTGCGACGCGCAGCACTCGGAATTGTTCGCCCTCGTTTTGAAGGACGGCAGGCCGCGCGAAGTGCGTCTGCCCATTTCCTCATCAAGCCTTGTGGGCTACACGGCCCAGTCGCAGATGCCTTTTATCTTAAAGAGTATTGAAGCTCAGGAACTTGAAGCCATTCATCCGAGCCTGCGTTTTGACCGCCAGTATGATGAATTGGTCGGTCATGAAACGCGGAATATAATTTCCATGCCGATTCAGCATGAAAATGAGTTTTTGGGGGTGTTACAGCTCCTGAACAAGCAAGGTGGCGATTTTTCCCGCGAGGATGAGGCCTTTTGTCGTCTGATAGTGAGCATCATGGGGCAGAAGATGTTCGAGGAACGCAGCTTGCCCAAGGGACCATACGAAAACCTCGTTTTTCAGGGCGCGCTTACCCGGGAGCAGCTCGATGACGCCATCTCGCGATCTGCCAGGAAGGGTATCTCCACCTCCCGCCTGCTGCAACTCGATTACGGGGTGAGCCCGGACGACATAGGCGCTTCGCTGGAAATCTATTACCAGACGCCGTTTGTACGCTACCAGGAAAATCCCGTCTCCGAGCAGATGCTCAAAGGCATCAATCGCCAATACCTGCTCAACAACCTGTGGGTGCCCATCCAGGCCAAAGGCGAGAGGGTCGTGATCCTCCTTCACAATCCGCACGATTCCGAAAGGCTGTGTTCGTAAAAATTGTTGTTTTTAACGAGATTCACTCAAAGTCGCTAAATGGCCAGCAATTCGTCCAGATGTTTAGTAACATCAAAGATGTTTGACGTCCTTTTTGCGTAATCCCGGATGTCAGAGATTGTTGTGCGCTTTGGCTTTGAACATGATTTCGTTAAAAATGACTGCATTTGAGATGCTTCGTCCTGATTTTTGATGAGTTCAAGAAACTTGAACCAAGACAGGTAGTTATTCAAATATTTTGTTGCGACACCGTAGAATTTACCCATCCAACGCTTAAGACGTCCGTGATAATTGTTAACGTTTTGAATGTGGTATATTCCGTCCGTTCGGTTATTCTTGCTTACGTTTACTTTCCTGTGATGAATGTTCTTTCTTGTACAGAATTTTTTGTAAACATTCGCTGAGTCTGTACAAAATTCATTCACTTCATCAAGAGAGTTTTTTGCAACGTTATCCATGTGCTTTAGAGACATCTGCCCCATGCAAGCTGTTTTACTAAATACACGACCGGATCTATCTTTTGCGACGAGAACACAAACTTGCTCGCGGCTTATCCCTCGCTTACTGGCGGCATGACCACGTTTCTTGGGTTTTCGGCGGGTGATATTTTTGTTCCCTTTCTCGGATTCTCGGAAGTAGGTCTCATCACCCTCAGCGATCCCAGATAGGCTCGTTCTTTCTTGGACCTGGAGGGCTGTAAGGATCTTATGTCGCCAATAGAATGCAGTTGATAAGTGAATATCTAGAAGGCTTGCTATCTTTCTCAGAGAAAGCCCTTCGATCATGAGTCTGAAATATTCTAGCCACTTATCAGGGTAGCGCGTCCCGGAAATTGGGGTGGCCGTTAAATCATTGGACGACTTGCTACACTCAGAGCACAGGTATCGCTGGCGTGACTTCCCCGCGACGATGTACTTGCCATTACGCTTGAGAGACGTTTGCTTGCAGTGAGGACATACGAGGCCAGTTGCGAATCGTTTTTCACGAATAATGCTGAAATCATAAGATTTTTCTTCAAAAACCTTGGAGCCGCGTATGGCCAACAAGACTAAGCGCTGGTCAGCTTCGTCCAGCCCCATGAATTCTTGAAACACTTCTTGCCATGACATGATATTCTCCTCCGATTCAGGCGTGGTGCCGATTTCGGGGCTTTTCAAAAATCATGGGATAAATCAACAGTTTTTACGAACACAGCCTTCCGAAAAGATCGAGGAAATCAAGCGAATCCTGAACGTAAGGGAATATGAGTTCAAGGTGGGGTTGCCCGAGGAGATTCTTGCCTTTCTTGGCGATCGCAGCCAGTTGCTGAAGTCAGCTCCCGGTTCACAAGGAATGGCCGATGCCTACGAAGCCATGCACGAGGATGAGAATGAGGACGAGTTCGACGAATATGACGACGGGGATGACCTGTCCGAAGCCCTGGCCGATCTGGAAGGGGTCTCCGACGAGGGCCTTGAGCTTGCGCAGGTCGAAGAGGAGGACATTTCCCAGGAGAGCCGTCAACTCGCCGTCCGTTTTGTGAACAAGATCATCATGCACGCCCACAAGACCGGAGCCTCGGACATTCATATCGAACCCTCAAGAACGGGGCGCCCCGGGGTAGTGCGCATGCGCATCGACGGCACCTGCGTGCGGGTGCTGACCGTCCCGGAGAGTATCATCAAGCCTGTGGTTTCGCGCATCAAGATCCTCTCGAACCTGAATATTTCCGAGCGGCGCCTGCCGCAGGACGGCAAGGCCAAGGTCCGGTTCAAGGGGCGCGAGCTTGAACTCCGTGTCGCAACGCTCCCCACCGTGCACGGCGAGAGCGCTGTGCTGCGCATGCTCACCTCCGGCAAGGCCCTGCCGTTCGAGAAGCTGAACTTAAGCGATGCGAACGCGGCTCAGATTGAGCGCCTCATGTTCAAGCCGCATGGAATTTTTCTGGTCGTCGGGCCGACAGGCTCAGGGAAAACTACCACCCTGCACTCCATCCTGGCGCGTATCAACACCCCGGACAAGAAGATATGGACCGTCGAGGACCCGGTTGAGATCACGCAGCCGGGACTGCAGCAGGTCCAGGTCGAGAGTGCCATCGGCCTTGACTTTCCCCGCATTATGCGCGCCTTTCTGCGTGCGGATCCGGACGTGATCCTCGTGGGCGAAATGCGTGATCTCCAGACCGCGCAGATCGGCGTGGAGGCTTCGTTGACCGGACACATGGTTTTTTCGACCCTGCATACCAATTCCGCGGCAGAAACAGTGACCCGCCTTCTGGACATGGGCGTAGAATCTCTTAACTTCTCTGAAGCGCTACACGGAATTTTGGCCCAGCGCCTGGTCAAGACCCTGTGTGCGCAATGCCGTGAGGCCTACGCTCCTTCAGACGAGGAGTGGGCGTATCTGCTCAATCAATACGGAGGAGAGTATTTTCCTGAGCTTGGGATCGAGCGATCCACCGCCCGTATCTACCGGGCAAAAGGCTGTGGGCGTTGCGGCCAGACCGGGTACAGAGGGCGAATCGGAATTCACGAGTTGCTCGTGGCGACCCCTGAAATTCGCAAGGCCATCTCCCGCAAACAGCCCTCGGAAGAGGTCGCGGGGATGGCCATTGAGCAGGGCATGCGGACTCTCTATCAGGATGGGATAGCGAAAATTTTCAAAGGGGATATAGATATCCTGCAACTGCAGAAAGTGACGACCTCCGAGTGATGAAAATGGAAAACAGCTCTGAAAAAAAAGAAGTCGCCGCGCTTGCCGGCCATGCCCAGACCCCAGGCGTTCCAGAATCCGTCGAAGGAACCGATGCGCCCAGATCTCCTCTGGCTGACGAGCCCGTGGTCATGCCTGCCAATCTCAAGTTGAGATTGGAGAAATGCCCCAAGTGCCAATACGAAAGACAGGCCATTGACGATGATTACGCGACACCTTTTGAATGTCCCAAATGCGGCGTTGTCTACGCCCTGGCCATGGAAGAGGTGCGACGCAAGGGGCTGGGCCAGGAGAAGCAGGCCGAAGCCGAGGCGGAGGAGATGCGTCGCCTTGCCCAGGCCCAGAGTGGCAACATCCAAAGTTCGCAAATCGGCAGCGCGATGTTCGTGGACGAGGAAAAGAGCAGACTCTGGATAGTGTTTGTAATTTTAGCGCTTCTGGTTTTGGGAGCATTGTTCTTTATTTGAGTTCCGCTCGCAATCGTGCCGGGCGGTTTGGCGATTTCAAGCTTCAAACGACGTGAACCCTGGTGATTTATGGCAAAGCTATTTCCCTGGAATTCCTGGCTTGAGATGGAAGATTTGAAAGAAGAGATGCAGCGTCTGGCCGAGGATTCGGTCTGTTCATCACCCTTTGTCGAGAACGGACGCAGGCTGGCCAGATTCAGGCCCGTGGCCGATGTGATCGAGGTAGAGGATGCTTTTTTTGTCCTGGTGGAGTTGCCGGGGCTTGAGCGTGAAGACGTCCTGCTTGAGGTGCACGGCAATGAGCTGGCCGTTTTTGGTGAACGCCAGCCGCCCCAGAATATCGAGGGCGCGGCCTTTCAAGTCATGGAGCGGTCATATGGCTGTTTTTCCCGTCGCTTCGAACTGCCGGAAGATATCGATGATCAGGCCGTGGCGGCCAGCATGAAATCGGGCCTCTTGCATGTGCGGGTACCCAAGCGCGCCCGGACTTTGGTGAACAGGAATATCCCCGTTTCCATAGATGAATGAGTTTTATGGCGAGCGACTAAAAATTGGGAAAACCTCCTTTTTTTCAGAGCCGCTCACGTTTGTTGCCATGGTTTTCAAGGAGACTTTGTCGTGAAAATTATCAAATTGCTGGCAGTGATGCTTTGCTGGGCGCTTGTAAGCGCCCATTTTTCTTTTGCCGCCGACAAGGGCATCCGCATGACTCCGGTGGTGCGCACAGTGCAAAACGTTGCTCCGGCGGTGGTCAACATTCACACCGCGCGCATCGTCGAGCAGGAGATCAATCCCTTCGGTACCATGTTCGACGACAGCCTGTTCCGCCATTTTTTTGGTTCACAGGATTTGACTCGGCGTTTTGAGCAACGCAGCCTCGGCTCGGGAGTGATCATTGACGGGAGCAAGAATCTGGTGCTGACCAACGCGCATGTCATCGAGGGCGCTTCGACCATCAGGGTGCGTCTCCTGGACGGGCGACAGTTCGACGGCGAACTGGTCGGTTCCGATCCGGATTTCGATCTGGCCATCCTGCATTTAAAAGACGCCCGGGATCTGCCGCAGGCGTCCATGGGCGATTCTTCGGACATGATGATCGGCGAGACGGTCATCGCCATCGGCAACCCGTTCGGTTTCGGCAATACCGTGACCACGGGCGTGGTGTCCGCCCTGGAGCGGACCATCGAGACCAAGCAGGGTACGTTCACCGACTTCATCCAGACCGATGCGGCCATCAACCCTGGCAACAGCGGCGGCCCGCTCATGAATCTGGCTGGCGAGCTGGTTGGCATCAACACTGCCATCTACGCCGAGGCCGAAGGCATCGGGTTCGCCATTCCCATCAACAAGGCCAAAAGGGTCGTGGACGAGCTGGTCAGCTACGGCCGCGTGCAGGCCGTGTGGCTGGGTCTGGAGGGACAGGATGTGGATGAACGCATTGCCCGGTATCTGGGCCTGGAGGATACTCGGGGCATGCTCGTGACGCAGGTCCATGAGGTCTCCTCGCAAAAGGCCGGGATCGAAGCCGGGGATGTGATCACGTCCGTCAACGGGGTGGCTGTCGAGGATCGCACCCATTACCAGCGCATACTCAGGAATTTCACCCTCGGGCAGGACCTGCGGCTGGAGATTGCCGGGCAGACAGGAAAACGCAGGGTCCCGGTGAAGCTGCAATCCTTCACCAACGACAAGGCGCTGGATATGGCCACCCGGCGTTGGGGCATGACGATGGAGGCGAGAGGACGTAATCTGCTTATATCCGGGATTCGGCCCGGGAGCCCCGCCCAGCAGCTGGGGCTCAAAAGCGGAGATATCCTGCTCAAGGTGGCGGGAGATGCGCAGTCGTCCCTGGACGACTATGCCAGAGCCTTCAAACGCTATCGCATGGCCAACACCGTGCTGCTGCTCGTGGCCCGGGACGGGCGCGGCTATCATGTGCGGCTGCGGGTCTGAAAAGCGGGCATCATTCAAGGAGCATTTCATGAGCATCTGGTACAATCATGTGCGTACGCGCATTCGCCTCAAGGCATTGGTCGACAATTACAGGTTGATCCGCACCTGCGCCACGGACCCGGCGCCGGTCATCAAATCCGATGCCTATGGGCATGGACTGCCCGAAGCGGCCGCAGTCCTTTTTACGGCCGGAGCCCGAACCATGGCCGCAGGAACAGTTGGCGAAGCCGCGGTCTTGAAGGATACCGTGCCGGAGGCTGAGGTCATCTCCCTGCTCGGCCCCCTGGATGCGCCCGATTATGCGTGCGTATGCGAGCGCGATATTGTCGCTTTTGTCGGCAGCACCGAGCAGCTGTTGCTTTTGGAAGAGGCGGCAAGGAGTGCCGGAACAACGGTCCGGGTCGCGCTCAAGTTCGACACGGGCATGGCCCGTTTGGGCTTTGCAGTGGACGAGGCCGCCGGAGTGGCGGACACCCTCGACGGACTGGAGCATGTCCGGGCGACCTTGGCCTGTTCCCATTTGGCTACGGCCGACGATCCGGGGCAGGCCGAATATGCGCAGGAACAGGGTGGGCGATTTGCGCGCATTCTGGAGACTCTGCATGCTCGGGGCCTGGATGTGCGGGCTAGCCTGGCCAACTCCGGCGCCATCTTCGGGCACCCTGCGCTGCATCACGACCTGCAGCGTCCGGGCATTGCCCTTTACGGCTCGAACCCCTTCCATGGTACGCCCTGGGAGGCCAAGGGGCACGGTTTGCAACCAGCCATGCAGGTTTCTGGCAGGTTGGTGCAGATCCGGACCATACCGGCCGGTCAGAGCGTGAGCTACGGACGAACGTTCACCGCCCCTGCCGAAATGCGTGTCGGCATTGTCGCTGTCGGTTATGCGGACAACTATTCACGTGGGCTCTCGGCCAAGGCGCGGATGCTCATCCATGGCCGGCGGGTCCCGGTGCTGGGGCGGGTCTGCATGCAGCTCACGGCGGTGGATTTAAGCCATGTGCCGGAGGCGGCGGCGGGAGACGAGATTTTCATGCTTGGCGGCGGTGGGCCCGCCGCCATTTCCGCCGAAGAACTCGCCGGGTGGTGGGGGACGATCACCTACGAGGTGTTTTGTCTGCTGGGCCAGAATCCGCGTGAGTATGTGGACTAGGCTTACTGGCGCGTTTTTTTTTGGATTTTTGTTTTTAGCTTGCTTCCAGGTGCGCGAGCCCCTTGTTCAGATCCGCCAGCAAGTCGGCCGGATCCTCAAGGCCGATGCTCAAGCGAACAAGGGTTTTTCCGGCCAGTGGTCCGCTAAACTCGCGTTTTGGCCTGCCAGTGGTCACAAGGCTCATGAATCCGCCCCAGCTGTAGCCGATGCCGAAAAATTCGAGGCTGTCCACAAAACGTCCCAGGGCACTGTCTGGGTATTCCTTTTTGAGGGTGAATGCGAAGAGCCCCGAGGAGCCCGTGAAATCGCGCCTCCAGAGCGTGTGCTGCGGGTGTGAGGGCAGCGCCGGGTGCAGCACCCGCTCGACAAGCGGATGAGCGCCTAGCGCTTGGGCCACGATCAGGGCCGAGGCCTGATGCTCTTTCATGCGTAGGGGCAGGGTCTTGAGACCGCGCAGGGTCAGCTGACAGTCTTCAGGGGATGCGTAGATTTCCCGGCTGGCATAGGCCCTGGCCAGGGTTTCGGCGTAAGTCTCGTTGGTCGAAACGGAGCCCATGAGCACGTCCGAGTGCCCCGAAATATACTTGGTCACGGACTGGATGGAGACATCCACGCCCAGGTTGAAGGGGTCCAGATAAAGCGGGGTGGCCCAGGTGTTGTCCAGTATGGTGATGATGCCCCTCTGACGCGCGATGCTGGTGATGGCCGGAACATCCTGAATTTCAAAACTTAAAGATCCCGGTGATTCGAGAAAAATCAGGCGGGTTTGCGGGCACAGGTAGTCCGTGATGTCCGCCCCTGTATCGGGCGGAATGATCCGGCTTTGCACGCCCAGTTTGCCAAGGACCTCGGTGCAGAACCGGATGGTCGGCCCGTAGGCGTTATCGCAGACGAGGATTTCGTCTCCGGCCTGGACAAAGGCCAGAAGGGCTTCGCTGATGGCGCTGATGCCCGATGGATAAACGCGGGTCAGGGCCGCGTTTTCCAGCACGCGCAGCGCTTCTTCAAGCATGCGTTGCTGGGGCAGGCGGTCGGTGCCGTATGTTATTCCGTCGTATTCGCCCCGGCCAGCCATGATGAAATCGGCGTGGCTGTCAAAGAGCACTGTCGACCCTCTGGAAATCGACGGGCTTATGGTTCGGGCGGGAGGCGTTTGTGTGTCGGCGATGTGAATGAGCCTGGTGGATGGATGCATGGACTATCTCGCTTGAAGAGCCTTTATGCCGCAGAGCCTTGAAGCGGTTATGAACGTGCGGCAATCGTTTTGACGTGGGATGATTTTTTGTGTAGTGGAAGCGCTAAAAAAGAGCACAGGAGGGAATGCTATGGATTTTCCGCAAGGTGGGCAAGGCCCCCGTAGACAGTTTTTGGCTTTGCCCGGATTTGCGCTGCTCCTCTTTATTTTTTGCACCATGGGTGGATGTTCGTCCAAACAAGTGGACACTACCTTTTGCCCCCCTGCTGTCATGCAGGAATCCGTTGTCCAATCGGAAGCGCGCCAGGATGATGACATGAGGCCTGTTCGGCATCGCGAATTCGATTATTCAAACCTCTTTTCTCGCGATAACGATTATTTCTCCACCTCGGCCCCGGAATATGCCGCCGATTTTTCTTCCCTGACAACTTCCCATGAAATCGAGCCGGTCCCCGCCATCGGGGACATTGTTCTGGCTCAGTACGAAGACTGGCGAGGAGTGCGCTATCGTATGGGCGGTACGGACTACCGCGGCGTGGATTGCTCGGGGCTGGTGCAGGCGATTTTCAAGGACGCCTTTGAAATGGAATTGCCCCGCACATCCGCAGAACAGGCCAATTTGGGCGAGGCCGTGCCTCGTGACGAAATTCAGCCGGGCGATCTTTTGTACTTCATTGATCGCGGCCGCAAGCATATCGGCGTGGCCGTGAGCGAGAACGAGTTTTTGCACGCTTCGCGCAAGAAAGGCGTGACTCTGTCCAAATTCGACAAATACTGGACCCCACGCTTGAAGCGCGTCCGCCGCATTCTGGATAGCGACGAGCAGCAGCTTGTGGTTCGACCCAGCGGCGGCTGAGCCTTGAGCGTAAAGCGGATGTCCTGCCCGTCGCGCTCAAGATGGAAGCGCACAGGAATCGCGAGCCTATGACTGCCCGCAAAGATCCTGCATCTCGTGGTGCCGTGACCCTTAATTTTTCCTTCCTGGTCTTTGCCTGTCTGCTTTTTATGGGTGTCGGTTGCGCACCCAAGGCCGTGATTCAATCTCCCGTGATCCCCTCATCTCAGCGCAATATCCGTGACGCAGCGGTTTCTGAAATTCTGTTGTCCCAGTTTGAGGCATGGAAAGGCGTGCGGCATCGTATCGGCGGCTCGGACCGGCAGGGAGTGGATTGCTCGGGGCTGGTGCAGGCGATTTTCCGGGAGGCATTTCACGTGGCGCTGCCCCGGACCTCCCGTGACCAGAGCCGGATGGGCCAAAGGGTCGAAGCCAGAGAGATGCGGCCCGGAGACCTGGTCTATTTTCTGGACAAGGGCGGCGATCATATCGGCGTGCTTGTGGCGGAACGAACATTTCTGCACACGTCGGCGAGTCGGGGGGTTATGCTCTCAACCCTTGACGCCTACTGGTGGCCGAGACTGAAGAGGGTGCAGCGAGTCCTGTCCTGACTTTTTTTCATCCCGTCCGTTTGTGCCTCAATCTTTTATTCAAGACCAATCCATACACCGCCGTGTTGACCAGCACGACCAGAACCGCCAGCATCATCTGTGTTTCGCGGGTCAGTCCGTCCGGATAAATCACGGCGAGCAGGTAGTGCTGCACGAATCCATCCGCGTATCCTTCCTCTCCCGCCCCGCGTAGCAGGGCATTCTCCAGATCAGTCAGCGGACAGTACCAGCCAAAGGCTTCGACCAGCGTGCCCCAGACCACCGCCGGAACATGGACTACGGCAAACCCAGGCCAGCGCAGCACAATGAGGCCGCCGAGCATGACCAGGCAGATGAAAAAGAGGTGCAGCAGGAGAACCGCGTTGGCGGCAAGAAGGTGGGCCATAAACCTTGCCCGAGTGAAAGGGGGGGAGGCTGAGCGCCTCTCCCCCAACGTTTCTAGATTTCGAAGAGCATTTCCAGATCGGAGCGGGTCAGGCTCTTCCAGGCCGACTGACCGGGTATGATGGAGTCGGCGATGCCTTTCTTGGATTCCTGAAGTTTGAGGATTTTTTCCTCGACCGTGTTTTCGCAGATCATCTTGTAGGCGAAGACCTGACGGGTCTGGCCGATGCGGTGCGTACGGTCGGTGGCTTGATCTTCCACGGCCGGGTTCCACCACGGGTCGTAATGAATGACATAGTCGGCTGCGGTCAGGTTCAGGCCCGTGCCGCCCGCCTTCAAGGAGATGAGGAAGATGGGGATCTCGGGCGTGTTATTGAACTTGTCGACCTGATCGAAGCGGTCCTTCGATGTGCCGTCCAGGTAGCAGAAGGGGATCTCCACCATATGCAGCCAGTTGCGGATGATATGCAGCATCTGCACGAACTGCGAGAAGACCAGCACCTTGTGCCCGTCGTCGATGATGGTGGTGACCAGATCCTTGAAGGCTTCGAACTTGCCCGAGGACAGGTTGGCGTTGAAGCCGGGCATGTCGAGCTTGAGCAGCCTCGGATGGCAACAGATCTGGCGTAGCTTCAGGAGCGCGTCCAGGATGGAGATCTGGCTCTGGCCGATGCCCTTCTCGTCCACGTCCTGCAGCACCTGCTCTTTGAGTTTCTTGGCCAGGGCCGAGTAGAGATCGCGCTGATCGTCGAGCAGGGCGGAGTAGTAGATGTTTTCAATCTTGGGCGGCAGATCCTTGGCGACCTCGTTCTTGGTGCGACGCAGGATGAAGGGTTTGACCCTGGCTTTGAGGTACCCGAGGCTGTCGTCGTCGCCGTCCTTGATGGGCTTGACAAAGCCCTTCTGGAAGGATGCCTGGGAGCCCAGGAAGCCTGGCATGAGGAACTCGAACAGGGACCACAGCTCAAGGAGCGTGTTCTCAATGGGCGTGCCCGACAGGCAGAGCCGGAAACGGGCCTGCATCTTGCGCACGCTTCTGGCGGTGATGGTGTTCGGGTTTTTGATGTTCTGGGCTTCGTCCAGGATGACGGCGTTGAATTCGAATTTGAGAAGTTCGTCCAGATCCCGGCGCAGGAGCGCGTAGGTGGTGATGATCAGCTCCGAGGACTCGATCTTTTTGAAGAGGTTTTCTCGCCGCGCACCATAGATGACCAGACGCGTCATGTCCGGCACGAATTTCTGCGCCTCGCGTTCCCAGTTGGGCAGGACCGAGGTGGGTACGATGATGAGGTTCGGTCCCTTGTGACCCTGCTCCTTCATGTATTGCAGAAAGGTCAGGGTCTGGATGGTCTTGCCCAGGCCCATCTCGTCGGCCAGGATGCCGCCAAAGTGATATTCGCGCAGGAAATTGAGGTAACTGACGCCCTGCAGCTGATAGGGACGCAGGGTCGCGTCCACGCCCTTGGGTTTTTCAACCTGCTTGATCTCCTGAAAGTCATTGATCTTGTCGCGCAGAGTGTCCCAGAAGCCATCGGACGTGGTCTCGGGGATGTCTTCGAGGATCTTGTCCAGGACCGGGGCCTCGAAATTCTCGAAACGCTTTTTGGGCGGCTTTTCCGGGTCAAGGCCAAGGGCGATGAGCTTGTGCCCGAGCTTTTCGAGCCACGATTCGGGCAGGCTGGTGTAGGAGCCGTCCTTCAATTGCACGTAGCGCTTGCCCTGGGTCCAGGCCTTCCAGATCTTGTCGATAGGTACGGAGATGTCGTCGTACTCGACGTTTATCTCCAGGTTGAACCACTTGTCCCCTTCCTGCGTCTCCACCGTGGCCACCACGCTCGGCGGAGTCAGGCGAACCTTGTAGCGGGCCAGATCCTTTTCGCCGTAGACGCGGTAGGCCTCGACCAGCTTGGGATAGGCGTCGAGCAGGAAGGTGATGGCTTCCTCGGGTTCCAGGAACCACATGGCGCTGCTTCTGGGCTGGAAGTTCATGTCCATGAGGGTGGTCAAAAGCGCCTCCTCTTCCTCCTGGTCGCGGCGGAGGAGGAAGGATTTGCCCTCGAATTGATAGCTGCCGGTCTGCAGATCCTGGTTGGGACCGGGCAGGGAGATGTCGCCGTGTTCGGTCTCGTAGATGTTCTGAATTTCGAGCGTCAGCAGGCTGCCTTCCTCGTTCAGGAAGAGCTTGGGATTGTAGTTCGCGGGCACGAAAATGGGCTGCATGCGTTCCAGGAATTCTTCCTGGCCGTGCAGGTCCGAGGCCGGAATCTGGGTCCAGACGCGGTCCAGGAATTCGGAGATGTCCGCATGCGGAATGACCGGAGGCGAGATCACGAGCTCCTGGATCAGGCTTGGTCGCAGTCCGGTCTGCACCGGGTAGAAGCTGTGCTTGAGACAGACCCACAGGGGCAGGTGGCCGTAAAAGGACACGTTCTGGTTCAGGATGGAGAAGGGCACCTTGCCCTCGCGGCCGAGCATGATGTCAAAGGATAATCCATCGTCCGTGAACTTGGGCCGCAGCTGCAGACGCATGGGCGTGCTCTCGATGCGCACGGGCTGTTCGGATTCTTCCCACAGCTGGTAGTATTCGTTCTTGATGGCCCAAAAGAACCAGGTCATGAGGCCAAACGGGATCTCCACCCGGTGCCCGTAATAGTCCAGGTATTGTCCAATCTGTTCGCAGACCTTGGGCAGTTCGGGGGATATTTCGCACCAGTCCGGGTTGCGGATGATTTGTTCCAGGGTCACGGGGTTCTGGACCGTGGACAGGCCGGACTTGTTCTGACGGGCACGAAAGAACTCGACCTGTAACCGCCCGGTCTCGGCGAAAAAGCGGTAGATGAAATAATGATGGCCCGGTTCCGGCTCAAGGGCGGTGGAAAAGAAATAGCGGAAGCTTTGTTTCCATTCGGATTTGATGGGCTGCGCTTCGACTTCGCGCTTGACGTCGAGCTTGGACAGGAGCCCCAAGGCCGTGGCCGCGACATGGCGGCAGATGCCGGAAAATGAATCCTGGCAGTTGCAGTAGGAATGGATGGTGCCCTGGTCGAGGTTGATGCCCAGTTCCGAGGAATAGGTCTGGAAATCATCGCCCTGAATCTGCCCTTCCACATCCCAGGAGTCTTCGTCCCGTCGGATGTCGATTTTCTGTATGCCGCCGTCGGCAATGAGATATTGGGCTCCGTCACGGATGTGCTCGGGAATATTGTCAGACAAAAAATTGTGCACGATACGCTGGATACGTGCTTCGTCAGAGTGGGACATGTTTTGGGTTTATCTCCGTAAAACCGCTGTTGGCGGTGATATGTCAGGGCCTGCAATCACTTCCGGAGCGTTGGTTGCGAAGGACGGCACGGCACAATTGAACCATTTAAACAAATCACAATTCTTTATCAAGAGCTGGGGCAATTTGGGAAAGATCTTTTTGAAAATAATCTGGAAAATGCTAACGTGTTCAGTTGTTGTGAGATTTCGGATCCGGCAAGTCGGATTTAGTCTTTCATTTGAATGAGATCGTATGACATATTTTTCAATGATAATCCATGTGTATGTCTACCTATGTTGGCGCTCGGAGTGCCTGGAGTTTTTTTCAGGCAGGGTCTTTTGCCTTTCGGGCGGCGCTGAAAAGGTCGCGCCACGACGCTGGAGTCTTTGGCCCTTTAAAGTCGTGAGGGGGGAGACTGCTGACAAAGAGAAGTTGACATTTTGAGGTCTGAAGGCCAATTTCAGGCTGGATTTAGTTCCATATCCCCGGGCCTACAGGAAAAAACATGATTCGCATTACCGACATTCTGGACCAGGCGTCCACATATCTCACCCCGCTGGACGTCGCGCTTATCCAGAAGGCCTATGTCTTTTCCGCCGCCGCCCATGCCGGCCAGATTCGGCTTTCCGGCGAACCCTATCTTTCTCATCCACTGGAAGTAAGCAATATTCTTGTGGATTTGCGACTGGACGCGGCAACCATCGTGGCCGGTTTGCTGCACGACACCGTGGAGGACACCGAGGCCTCCATCCCGCAGATCGTCGAGTTGTTCGGGCCGGAGGTTGGGGCCATTGTCGAGGGCGTGACCAAGATCAGCAAGATGAACTTCGAGTCCAAGGAGCAGGCCCAGGCCGAAAACATCCGCAAGATGATCCTGGCCATGGCCGACGATATCCGGGTCATCCTGGTCAAGCTGGCCGACCGCCTGCACAACATCTCCACTCTTGAATTCCAGAAGGAATACAAACAGCGCGCCATTGCCCAGGAAACTCTGGGTATCTATGCGCCGCTGGCCAACCGCTTGGGCCTGTACCGCATCAAGGTGCAGCTCGAAAACTACGGCCTCAGATACATGAAGCCCGATGTGTACGCCCAGATTTCCGAGGGCATCAATCGCTACCAGGATCAAGGCCAGGCCTACATCGACAAGGTCAGCGCCATGATTCAGGATGTGCTCCTGGAAAATGATATCAACGGGCGGGTCAAGGGCCGCATCAAGCATACCTATTCCATCTATCACAAGATGAAACAGCGCGGGCTGACCCTGGACCAGATCTTCGACATGATCGCCTTCCGAGTCATCGTGAACAATCTGCGGGAATGCTACACGGTGCTGGGGCTCGTGCATTCTTTGTGGAAGCCGGTGCCGGGCAAGTTCAAGGATTACATATCCATGCCCAAGGCCAATATGTACCAGAGCCTGCACTCGACGGTCATCGGCCCCGAGGGTGAGCGCATCGAGATCCAGATTCGCACCGAGGAGATGCACCAACTGGCCGAGAACGGTGTGGCCGCGCACTGGTCCTACAAGGAGCATGGCAGCAAGAAGGCCCAGGAAGCCGACCGTTTCAGTTGGCTGCGCCAGATTCTGGACTGGCAGGGAGATCTGAAGGATTCCAGGGACTTCATGTCGACGCTCAGTCTCGATCTGTTCCAGGACGAGGTCTACGTCTTCACGCCGCGCGGTCAGGTCAAGGAGTTGCCCGAAGGTGGGACGCCTGTTGATTTTGCCTATCTGATTCACACCGAGGTCGGGAACCGCTGTGCCGGGGCCAAGGTCAACGGACGCATCGTCCCGCTCAATACGCCGCTCAAGAACGGCGACACGGTGGAGATCATCACCGACGCCTCCCGCAACCCCAGCCGCGACTGGCTGCATTTCGTCAAGTCCGGCAAGGCCAGGTCACGCATCAAGCACTGGATCGGCACCGAGGAGCGGGCGCGCAGCCTTGCGCTGGCCAAGGAACTCCTGGAGAAGGAAGGCCGGCGCATGGGCATCAATGTCGGTAAGGCCATCAAGAACGGCGATTTCGAGCCTGTGATCAAGGAATTCTCTTTCCGCCAACTCGACGACCTTTTTTCCGCCGTGGGCCATGGCCGCATCACTGCCCGGCAGGTGCTCAGAAAGCTGCTGCCCAAAGAGGAACAGAAACCCGAGGAACGCAAGCCCTCCGGGCCGGGTGCGCCCCAGACCAAGCCTCAGGATCCTGATTCCATCAGTATTCAGGGCGTCGACGGGGTGCTCATCCGTTATGCCCAGTGCTGCAATCCGTTGCCCGGAGACCCCATAGTGGGCTATATAAGCCGGGGGCTTGGCGTGACGGTCCATACCCAGGATTGTCCGAACGTCGCCAACATGGAGCACGAACGTCTGCTCGACGTGAGCTGGGGCGGTCAGGAGGAAACCAAACCCCTGCCGGCCAAGATCAAGGTTCTGTGCAAGAACCAGCGCGGCGTTCTGGGTCTGGTCAGCGGTCTTCTGGCCAAGGAGGGGATCAACATCGATTCCGGAAAGTTCACCTCTGCCGTGGACGGGATGTCGGAGCTTGATTTCGTGATCGAGGTCAAGACCACGACCCAGCTTTACGCCATCATCGAAAAATTGCGGAATCTTGAGGCTGTGCAGGAGGTGACGCGGTCTTCGGCGGGGTGAGGGCGGGCCTCTAGAGTGATGACGAGGGATTTCGGCGCATGGTCGAGGTCCCTTTTTTTATCTGGTTTTGACGAAGTGTGAACCGGGCGTGGCGGGAGAATGCTGACAAAAGGCATGGATTCCCGTCTTCACGGGAATGACAACAGCGTTGCTTGACCGTTTGGAGGAGTTGTCCGCCGTGTTGTCTCGAAGTCATTCCCGCGCACGTGTGCCCAGCATGGGTAGGCGGGAATCCATGCCTTTTGTCCGGAATGTCTACGTTCAGCCAACGCTGACCAGTTCGATCTCAAAGGTCAGGGCGAATCCGGCCAGGGGGTGGTTGGCGTCCAGGGTCGCCTCGTCATCATCGACGTCGACGATGAGGGCCGGCAGTTCGTTGCCGTCGGGGGAACGCAGTACAAGCTGCTCGCCAACGGTGGGGACAATTTCCGGAGGGAAGGACGTCTTGGGGACGCGGATAACCATTTCTTCGTTGTGCGGACCGTAGGCTTCTTCCTCCGGGATGGTCACGGTGACGGACTGGCCGGGAGCAAGGCCGAGGATGGCTTTCTCGAAGCCGGGAATGACCATGTCCTGGCCGAGAATGACCTCCAGGGGATCACGCTCCCGGGAGGAGTCGAACTGGGTGCCGTCGTCGAGCGTGCCCGTGTAATGAACCAGTACTTTGGTTCCAGCTACAAGTGTCATGATGCTTCCTGTGGATGAAGGTTGCTGTTTTTATTTGGTCCGATCCAGTTCCGCAAGCCAGGTTTCAAGCGTGTTAGGCTCTCCTGGTTTGTGGTCGTCGGGGTAGAGCAGCGCGGACATGTAAAAGACGCTGCCGATGTCCAGGCTGCGCCTGGCGCTCTGTGAAAACATGTCCAGCTTGTGTTCGATCATGGGGCGGCGTTCCAGGCTCAGCGTATCCAGAAAAGGGGCCGCGTTTGCGGACAGATTGGCCAGCAGCTCTGCCTTGCGATGCATGGCCTCGCGATATCCGGCATCGTCGGCAGCGTTATGCAGGAGGTCGTGCGCCGTGTTTTCGATGTCCCGCACTTGCCGGGCCTGATCACGCAGAAAATTAAGAAACTCGGTCATGGGGGCCTCCGAAATCTTGCAGACAGGTTTCAAGACGGGTGTCCAGGGGAAAAATGATGCCTTCACCGCGCGCGGTGTAATAGGAGCGCTGTTTGCGCTGAAATCTGCGCGCCTGGCCCAAGTTCATGCTGCCGATGGGGTCGCACTCCAGCACCGGCGAGCGTTGGGGATTATGGAGCAGGTCCATGACCATATCCCGGGCGTAGGCAATGGCTTCGGTGATGAAAGCCTTCTTGCGTGCAAAGGGCAGAAGGCCCCGGACCATGCGCAGGGAGCGTTTGTAGGATTTCTCTTCCACCAAGTACAAACTCTGCCGGAAGATGCTTTTTTTGATGGAGAAAGGCAACTTTTTCTGTCCCATGGTCAGCACCAGGGAATTGTCGGCCTCGGGATGGGGGATGCAAAAGATGCGCGAGGCCTGTTTGCGGGGCCATTCGACCTGCAGGTCGGCCAGCATTTCCACGTAGGTGTGGGCGAATTTGCCACGGCCGGTGGAGAATCCGAGCATGTTCGGGACCAGATAGTTGTGCGCTATGACGTCGGCAGCCAGGTGGGACAGGTATCCGTAGGCGTAGGCCTGCGCCTGGGCGTCTTCGGCCTGGCGCAACAGAGCCCTGCCCGTGTCCCAGTTATGGGAATGGGTGGGGGTGAACGTGCTGCCCTTGCCGATGAAAATGTCGGCCGACAGGCAACCGTACAGATACTGCTCGGGATGCGCCGCCAGCACGGCGGCAACTGCCGGGGCGAGAAGGTGCAGGTGGATCAGGACATGGTTGCCGATGGCCATGTGCACCCCAGGCCCCCATGCAAGCGCCTCGCCGGGGAGCAGAAGCAGAAGAAAAAAAGCCAATATTAAAACCATAGATCGCCAGCTGCGCCTAGTTCTTTTCCCGTGTGGTATGGAAGTTGATGTCCGGCCACTGCTCCATGATGTATTCAAGTCTCCAGGTGCTGTCGGTCAGCAGGGCCAGGTTGCCTTCGGAGTCGGTTGCCAGGGACGAGTAGAGCTCTTTCTGGAAACGTTCGAACAGGGCCTTGTCGTCCGAGTGAACCCACCTCGCCGCCGACAGGTTGACCGGTGTGTAGATGGCGTCCACGGCATACTCATCTTTAAGGCGTGAAATGATCACGTCAAACTGCAGAATGCCCACCGCGCCCAGAATATACTCATTGCTGAGCATGGGGCGAAACACCTGCACCGCGCCCTCTTCGGCCAGCTGCTGGAGGCCCTTTTGCAGCTGCTTGGTCTTGAGCGGGCTCTTTAAGATGACCTTGCGGAAATGTTCGGGCGCAAAGCTCGGAATACCCGTGAATTTAAGCTCTTCCTTCAGGCTGAAGGTATCGCCGATCTTGATGGTTCCGTGGTTGTGCAGGCCGATGATGTCCCCGGCGAAGGCTTCCTCCACGCCGGTGCGGTCCTGGGCCATGAAGATGGTGGCGTTTGAGATCTGCACGTCCTTGCCGATGCGGTGGTGGTGGATCTTCATGCCCTTTTCGTATTTTCCCGAGCAGATGCGCATGAAGGCGATGCGGTCGCGATGGGCCTTGTCCATGTTCGCCTGGATCTTGAAGACCACGCCCGAGAATTCTTCCTCGAAAGGCGAAACCTCGCGGGTCAGGGTTGCCCGGGGGCGTGGGCAGGGTGCCAGTTCCACGAAGGTGTCCAGCATCTCCTGCACGCCGAAGTTGTTGATGGCGCTGCCGAAGAAGACCGGGGTCTGCGTTCCGGCCAGATAGCGCTCTACGGAAAAGGGGGTGCCCGCGCCTTCGAGCAGTTCCAGGTCGCGGCGCAGATCCTGTGCCGCCAGGCCGAGCATCTCATCGAGCTTGGGGTCGTTCACATCGTCGATGACCACGCCCTGCTGGATGCGTCCGCCGTGGGTGGCCGAAAAAAGATGGATCTGCTTCTTGTAGATGGAATATGTGCCCTTGAAGCCCTTGCCCATGCCGATGGGCCAGCTCAAGGGGGCGCATTCGATGCCCAGGTGGTCCTCGATGTCGGCCAACAGATCGAGTGGTTCCAGGCCGTCGCGGTCGAGCTTGTTGATAAAGGTCATGATGGGCGTGTTGCGCATGCGGCAGACGTCCATGAGCTTCTTGGTCTGGGCCTCGACGCCCTTGGCGCTGTCGATGACCAGGAGGGCGGAATCGACGGCGGTCAGCACCCGGTAGGTGTCTTCGGAGAAGTCTTCATGGCCGGGCGTGTCCAGCAGGTTGACGTCGTACCCGCTGTATTCGAACTTCATGACCGAGGTGGTCACGGAGATGCCGCGCTCCTGCTCCATCTTCATCCAGTCCGAGGTCGCATGGCGTGTGGCCTTGCGCGACTTGACCGTGCCGGCCAAGGTGATGGCTCCGCCAAAAAGAAGCAGTTTTTCGGTCAGGGTCGTCTTGCCCGCATCGGGATGACTGATGATGCCGAACGTGCGGCGTTTTTCCACATTCTGTCGTATTTCTCGTGCCAGTGCGTTCATATCCTCTCCAAATGCTGAGTAGCCCTCGCTTAAGGGCCTACGAGGCAGTAGGCGCGATCATGGGAACAGTCAAGGAACCCTCCAGGCTTTCAAATTGGTGAAAATGCGGTCACCCCCTTGACCCCGTCCCCTGCTCTGGTATGTTGAACGAAAATATTTTTGACCATTCAACCAGTTATGGAGGTGTTCAATGCAGTATTCAGAAAAAGATCTGCCCGCTCGGGTGCACGATGGTGAACTGCTTGTTTTGGATGACGGCAACGAGGTGCGCTGGGAGAGCAATGGCGAGGCCAAGGCCGTTTTCATCGGCAGCAGCTTCGACGCGACGATGGAGCTTTTTCCGAACCAGACCGAGACAGTGAACATCGGCGGCAGGCAATTTGTCCTGACCGCATTTTTCGAGGATGTGCTGGAGGTCAAGAAAGCCTGATATTTTTGAGTATCGCCGGGATGACCGGAATTTACTAATTCTTGAGTCGCGGCGCAGATGCGTCGTGCTTGAGTGTTTTGACCTAAACCTCCGCGCCGCAGGTGTCTGTGTGGGGGCTTTTTGCATGGCGTTTCACCGCAAAGAGATAATTTGGCCGGGACTCTTTTTATAGAGGACAGTCGTCAGGGGAGAATTTTTTCCGTTTTATCGACGTGGTTGGTTGTGGACGGCAGGGTTGTGGTTGGCATAGATGCCAGCCACAACGAAAGGAGAAACCCCTATGGTCAGGTGCAAATGTTATATTGTAATGATTCTTGTTTTTTGGGCCGGTATCGCATGGGCAGCGGAGCCCCCGGCCGCAAGCCTGGCGAACATCCAGCGCGCCATCGACGGCAACGATCACGCCCTGCTTGAGAAATATATCGATCTGCGCGGCATCATCGCGCGTGGGGTGGATCAGTTTGTCGCCGATTATGCGGCCAATCCTCCAGGGGGCGAGGGCGATCCGCTCATGGAGATGCTTTCGGGCGGCCTGGCCCGGGAATCAGGATCGGCCGCCAGCCAGCCCATGAAGATGATGCTGGTCGAGGAGACCAGGAAATTCGTCATCCGGGGCGTGGCGTCGGGGGATTTCTCCGGCCACCCGGCCACGGCGGCGACTTTGCCTGACGGAGGGCTGCTTGCGGTCCTCTTTGCCGATGCCTCCACTGCCCGCAAGGAACTGCGAGGCGTGCGCGTGAGCGCCCCCAAAGGCGACACGGCAACGGCTCAGGCCGCTTTGTACGATCATGGCAGTGAACGCAGCTACCCTGTGCAGTTGGGTCTTAAATTGCAGCCCGAAGGGTACTGGAAGGTCACGGATGTGAAAAACATGGCCGACCTCATCCGCAGGGTCAGAAAAGAAGCCGAGGAACGCTAGCGAAGTTGGCAGCTGCGCGTTTTCCGGTTCATGGAATTTGAACCCGCATGAAGTCCCGCTTGCCGCGGGACTTCATGCTTCCTGCGGCACGGGCAGGGGACGGCGCAAGTCGGCGAGCTTGATGGCCGCCACGCCGGACAGAAGCAGAGCGCTGCCCAGGAGCTGGACAGAGGTCAGGGTTTCGCCCAGGAGCATGAAGGCTAAGATGGCGGTGAAGAGGGGTTCCAGGGAAACGATGATATTGGCCACGCTGGCGTCCAGCAGGGCCAGACTGACATTGTAGAAGCCGTACCCGCCCACCGTGGGGATGGCTCCCAGCAGGATCATCACGGTCCAGCCCTCCACGCTGTTGCCGAGCCAGAACATGTCTTTGGGGGCCACGGCCGAGCCGGGAAGCCATCCTCCGGTAAGATTGGCCAGGAAGAGGAACACCCCGGCAAAGGCGAAGATGTAGAGGAGGGTGGTCCAGGGTGAGATGCCTCGCTCCGAGCTTAATCGGCCCATCAGGCTGTAGGCTGTATAGCACAGACCCGTCAGCAGGCCCGCAACCACGCCCAGAAGATTGCTCTGCCAGGCCGAGGAGTTCAGCGCCCCGGAAATGAGCGCGCATCCGCACAGGCAAAGGATGATGGCTCCGAACTTGAACGCCCCCAGGCCCTCTCCCAAAAATTTCCAGCCCAGGATGGCGGTGTAGGCCACTGAGCAGTAGACCATGACCGTGGCCACGGCCGCTCCGTTCTGCGCCACCGAGATGGCCCAGAACCCGTTGAATCCGGCCAGCATCATTCCAAAAATGGCCAGAAAGGGGAGTTGGACCTTTTCGATGCGTAGCAGTTTGCGGTTGAAAAGAAGCATGAAGGGCACAAGGGTCGCGACCACGATGATGTTGCGCCAGCAGGCCAGGACGAGCGGCGGCATGTCGAAGTTGACGACCAAGTGGCGGATGAAGATGGATGTCGTGGACAGGAACACGGCGCTGGCGAGGGCGGCGCTGTAGCCTTGAGCGGAACGGGACATGGCCATGGAGTTCTCCTTCTTGTGCTGGACGTGAAGGTGATTTAGTGTGAAATTGGCCCCGTGATAAGGGCCAATTTTACACGAAATCGGCTAGTCCAATTTTGACTGGAGGCTGCATGCGCCTGGCTCTGGATTTTGATTCCTCCAAGCCCGTTTACGCCCAGATTAGCGGCCATTTCCGCCACAGCATCCTATCCGACAACCTGCGTCCCGGGGTACGGTTGCCTGCGGTCCGCGCCCTGGCCGCGAACCTGGGAGTGAGTCGGGGCACGGTGGAGAGCGCCTACGCCGAACTTCTGGCTGAGGGGCTGATCACTTCCCGGCAGGGCAGCGGCTTTTATGTGCTGCCCCATGCACCGGGCGAAGCCAGCGGTCCGCCCCGCGCCGAAGGCTGGCCCGCTTGGCAGGACCGTCTGCGCTACGGCGGGTTCGAGGCCATGAACGCCTATCTGCCGGAGGTCAGCCGCCAGACGGACTGGATTGCCCTGGACGGCGGTGCGTGCGACCCGCGTCTTTTTCCCATGGACGAGTTCCGCAAGCTCCTGGGGCAGGTCATGCGCCGGGACGGGGCGGCGGCGGTGGAGTACGGCGAGATCGCCGGATTTGGGCCCCTGCGCGCCACCCTGGCCCAGGTTCTGGCCAGCCAGGGTATCCAGACCGGGCCAGGCAACATTCTTATTACCGCCGGGTCCCAGCAGGCCCTTTCCCTGGTTGCCGGACTGATCCTGCCTCCCGGATCAAGCGTGGTCGTGGAACGTCCGACCTATGCCGGAGCCCTGGACGTGTTCCGTTCCCGTGATCTGCGGATTCACACCGTGGGTCTGGACGAGGACGGCCTGGACATGGACGAACTGGAAGGGATTCTGGCCCGCCATAAGCCTGGCCTCATCTACACCATTCCCAATTTTCACAACCCCACGGGCGCCTGCCTGAGCGGCCAACGCCGCAGGCAGCTTATCAGTCTGGCCGGGCGCTTCGACGTGCCGGTCCTGGAAGATGATTACGTCGGTGACATCCGCTATGAGGGCCATGCCCAGCCGACGCTCAAGTCTCTCGATCCGGATGGACGGGTCATTTACATGAGCACTTTTTCCAAGATGCTCATCCCCGGCCTGCGCGTGGGTTTCGTGGTCGCCGACGGCCCGGTCTACGCCCATCTGCTGCGCTCCAAACGCTGCCATGATCTGGCCACTTGCAATCTGATCCAGCGAGCGCTCAAGGATTACGTGTCCGTGGGTCGCTATCACGCCCATCTGCAGCGCTCCTGCACCCTCTACCGCCGTCGCCGTGACGCCATGCTCGCCGCCTTGGAGCGGCACATGCCGTCCGGCACATGGTGGACGCGGCCCAAGGGGGGGCTTTTCGTGTGGGTCAATCTGCCGGAAGGAATGAAGGCCTGTGACCTGCTGCCCAAGGCCTGTAAGGAAGGCGTAGTCTTTGCACCGGGAGGGAATTTCCACCTCGACCCGTCCGAGGGCGAAGGGTTCATGCGGCTCAATTTCGCCTCCAACAGCGAGGAGGTCATCGAAGAGGGGATACGGCGCCTGGCCAGGGCAATGGCGTAGGGGCAGGCCCCCGTGCCTGCCCTTTTTCGGGATGCGGGAAGAAGGGCGCCCACGGGGGGCCGCCCCTACGCGCCGTTGCCCTTGGCGACGTCCACAATCCGCCTCATCTGGCGGCACAGGCCCATGAGCAGGTTGTATTCGTTCAGGCGTGGGTTGATGCGATTGAAGAAGCGCTTCAGCGGCAGCATGAAGTATTCCGGATTATCCTTATTGAGGAAGTCGATCTCGATCAGGGTTTCGCGCAGCTGGTTGAAAAGGACTTCCCGCTCCTCGCTGCTGATGTAGCGATCCTTGGGCTGGCCCGCCACCTTGAAGGGCTTGGCCAGGGATTTCTTGAAGCACTCGTAAAGCACGACCATGACCGCCTGACTCAGGTTCAGCGAGGTCAGGTTGTCGGTGGTGGGGATGGTCAGGAGCTGGTTGCAGAGATCGGTTTCCTCGTTGGTCAGGCCCTTGTCCTCGGGGCCGAAGACAATGGCGACCTTGCCGCCGGCATTGCGCTGCTCGATGATGCGCGGGGCGACGTCTTCAGGTGTCTGGATGGACTTGCGCCAGCCGCCGGTTCTGGCCGTGGTCCCGTAGGTGAAGGAATAGGGCGCCAGAGCCTCGGCCAGGGTCTGGTGGATGCGGATGTTTTCCAGCAGGTGCCCGGCGTGGTGGGTGGCCAGGGGCAGGGCCTTGCCTTGGTCCCAGTTGCATGGGTTCACCAGCACGATCTGGCCGCAGCCCATGTTCAGGCAGGCCCTGGCCACGGAGCCAATGTTTTCCGGATACTTGGGCCTGCACAGAATGACGTCGATGTTCTCAAGCATCCGGACTCTCTATACGTTGAAAAGGAAGTGGACCACATCCCCGTCTTTGAGGATATATTCCTTGCCTTCAACCCGCAGCACTCCGGCGGCCCGGCATTTGGCTTCCGTGCTGTGTTTGACGTAGTCGTCATAGGCGATGACCTCGGCTCGGATGAAACCGCGTTCGAAGTCCGTGTGGATGACGCCTGCGCCCTGGGGGGCCTTGCAGCCCTGTCGGATGGTCCAGGCGCGCACTTCCTTGGGTCCGGCGGTGAAGTAGGAACACAAGCCGAGCATCTCATAGCCGGTGCGGATGACCAGATCGAGACCGGACTCAGTCACGCCGTAGGAGGCCAGGAATTCCTGCGCTTCTTCGGGGGTGAGCCCGACCAGTTCTTCTTCGATCCGGGCTGAAATCTTGACGGCGCAGGCACCCCGGGCCGCGGCCAGCTCCCGGACCTGCTTGACGAAATCGTTGTCCTCGGCGAGTCCGGCCTCGTCCACGTTCATGCCGAAAATGACCGGCTTGAAGGTGATCAGCAGCAGGTCCTTGCGCAGCTCCTGGCCCAGATCGCTTTTGAGCTCTTCCAGTTCCGAGGCCGGTTTGCCCGTATTCAGGTGGGCGGTGAGCCTTTGCAGCAGGTCCAGCTGCGGAGCGAGGCGCTTGTCGCCTCTGATCTGCTTGGACAGACGCTCGGCCTTGCGCTCCACGGCTTGCAGGTCGGCCAGGATCAGTTCCGTGTCGATGACCTCGATGTCGCGGATGGGGTTTACGGACCCATCCACATGGATGACGTCGTCGTTCTCGAAGCAGCGCACCACGTGCAGGATGGCGTCGCATTCGCGGATGTTGGCCAGGAACTGGTTCCCGAGGCCCTCACCCTGGCTCGCGCCCTTCACCAGCCCGGCAATGTCGATGAAGTCTACCGTGGCCTGGATAAGCTTCTGCGAGTTCACCAGCTCGACGAGCTTGGCCAGGCGCGGGTCCGGCACTGGGACCACGGCCTTGTTCGGCTCGATGGTGCAGAAGGGGTAGTTGGCGCTTTCGGCATTCTGGGCCTTGGTCAGCGCGTTGAAAAGAGTAGATTTGCCCACATTGGGCAGGCCCACGATGCCTATGCTCAGTCCCATGATATCTCCTTCATTCCATTTCGTACACGTTCCTCGCAGAGTGCGCCGGGCGCGGCGCCGGTGAGCGGGAACTCACCGTTTTGCTTGCGTGCTCGAACATTGACGGGAAATGGAATGGAATGGTTGTGATTTGCTCAAGCACCCAGTGGCCGGGCGTGAGGTGGCGAAGCCATAATATGATAGGCTGCGGGACGCAAGGCGCGGTTTTGAGTCATTTTCCGGCTTGATGTGGAGGTTGAATTGACTTTTGTCACGTGACGCATTACATCATACCCCCATGATCAAGTCATTCTCGGACAAGCAGACCGAGCAGTTCTGGGTGACCGGAAAGGCGGGGAGGATGCCCCCTGACATCGCCCGGCGCGCTTTGCGCAAGCTCTCCGCCATCGATGCCGCATGCCAAGTCGAAGACCTGCGCATTCCTCCCGGAAATCGGTTGCATCTGCTAGAAGGTGACCGAAGCGGGCAACATTCGGTCTCCGTCAACGATCAGTGGCGCATTTGTTTTCGGTTTAAGGATGGTGACGCCTTCGATGTAGAGATCTGCGACTACCACTAGAGATGAGGTGTGAGATATGAGCATTCCCAATACGAGACCATTGCAACGCAAACCTGTCCACCCCGGTGAGATCCTGCGCGATGAATTCATGACCGATTACGAACTCACCGTCAGCGGACTCGCTTCCGCTTTGGGAGTATCCCGGCAGTCGGTGAACGAATTGCTGCGCGAGCGCCGCGCGGTCAGCCCCGAGATGGCTCTTCGGCTCGCCAAATTCTTCGGCAACTCGGCTGATTTCTGGTTGAACCTGCAGCGGGCTGTCGATCTCCATCAGGCGAAGTTGGCGCTAGGGGACGCAATTGGGAACATCAAACCGCTACGTGTCGCCTGACGGGAATTTTCGGGGGATTTGCTCAAGCTTCCCCAGCTTTTGCAATGAACTCCATGACAACGGGGCGGATGGTTAGAAGTTTTCCGCAAAACCGAGCAGAAATCGCCATGCCGGCACCACTTCTATGGTGCCGCCTTCAAGGGAAATCTTTTCGTTTTCTCCCCGCGTGACAATCGTTCCCGTCGGCAGTTTCAATTCGGCCATGGCTTCGGCGAGGGCTGTGACCTCCCTTTTTTTGGTCTGCGGATCGGCCATGGATTCACATACCTGGATCAGCATGCGTGAGCCGTCCCTGAGCTTTGCGATGAAATCCACTTCCTTACCCGTTTTGGTCTTGAAGTAGAAGATGTCAGGAGAAATCCTTCTCAGTGCGGTGAAGACCAAATTTTCCAGGAGATGCCCCGAATTGACCAGAATGCCTGAACTGACCGAGGTCACCAACGCGTGGTCAATGCAGTAGATTTTTTTTGGGTTGGTGTTTGAGCGCGCCAGTGAGGCATCGAAGATGCGCACCGTAAAGAGGATATAGGCGTCTTCGAACCATGTCAGATAATCAGATACTGCGGATTTGGGCGCCTTGTGCCCCAGCGTTTTGAGGTAACCTGTCAGGCTGTTGACGGAGTAAAGTGACGCAGTGTTGTCCACCAGCCAATGGGCCAAGTCCGTAACAGCCCTGGGATGTGCGATGCCGTGGCGCTCGATCAGGTCGCGAAAAAGCATGGCGCTCCAATATTCCTGATGAGTCTTGATTCGGAGCATGCGTTCCAGTCCGGCCACTTCCGGAAATCCCCCTGTCTCCCGGTATTCCTCGAAGGCTTTCTGAACGATCAGACGCTTCTTGGTGGATAGGGACCCGTCACTTTCGATTCCTTTGAAATCGAGGAACTCTTTGAACGAGAACGGGAACATCTCCCAGGAGAGGGCGCGGCCGCGCATCTGGGTGGCGATTTCCCTGGAGAGCATCTGGGCGGAAGATCCGGTGATGTACACCTCACATTCTTCCGTGCGCAGCAGGCGGTCAACAAACGGTTCCCATCCGGGGATGACTTGTATCTCGTCGAAAAAAAGGTAGATTTTCTCCTTGTTTTTCTTTTCCGGATAGATGGAAAAATAGGCTTCGAGAATGACGCCGAGGCTGTCGTGACGTAGGGCGTGCAGGCGATCATCGAAAAAGTTCAGACAGAGGATGTTTTCACCCCTGACTCCAGAGTCGAGCAACTTCTGCATGAGTTGCAGCATATAGGTGGACTTGCCACACCGCCTGACTCCGATGCACACGGTTGCTTTGCCGGGCACCTGCCTGATGCCCGCGTGTCTTGGCATGCCTGTTTTGAGTTTACTTTGCTGGAAATCCAGGATTATTTCTTTTATAGTTTCAATCATTGTTCTGTATCCGGTATTTTTTATGACTGGATCGATGCTAAACTGGAAAAATATATATCCAGTTTATGCTTTAACCGGCAAGGGATATTTTCGGTTTTGAGAGATTCTCTGCCTATTTCCTTGGTTCTCCAATTATTGAGCGGCATTATCAAGACGTCACTGCAAAAAAATCTCGAACGAGCCTGGGTGTCATTCCCGCGAAGGCGGGAATCCATTATCCTTTCACATAGCCAAAAGGCATGGATCCCCTTCTTCAAGGGGATGACGACTTTTTGCAGTGACGTCTTATCAAGCGCCAACTTGATTGGATTTGTTTCTGTGACCTGGATTCGTTGTCCATGATCCGCATTCCGAAGAATTTGAGCTTTGCCGCGAAGCGGTATAAGCCGCCCGTATCACGAATCGCGAGGGGGATTTTTATGAATGAATGCCGCATCAACCCATGCTGCCAGGACCTGAGCTCCTTCAAGGTCATGGACGTGCTGGAGCGGGCCTGCGCGCTGGAGAAAGAGGGCCGGGACATCGTGCATCTGCAGATCGGCGAGCCCGACTTCGATACGCCCGAGTGCGTCAAGGACGCCGCCTGCAAGGCCATCCGCGACGGCCGCTGCCAATACACCCATTCCCTGGGCATCATCGAGCTGCGCGAGGCCATCTGCGCGAATTATCACGCCAAGTACGGGGTGGAGGTCCATCCGGATCAGGTGCTTGTCACCTCGGGCACTTCGCCGTCCATGCTGCTGGCCTTTTCGCTGCTGCTGCAGCCCGGCGACCGGGTGCTGCTGTCGGACCCCAGCTATGCCTGCTATCCCAATTTCATCCGCTTCACCGGCGCGGTGGCCGATTTCGTGCCCGTGCGCGAGGAGGACGGATTCCAGTTCCGCGTCGATCAGGTCAAGGCTCGCATGGGTGAGGACGTGCGCGGCATTCTGGTCAATTCGCCTTCCAACCCCACAGGCACCCTGGTCAGCCCCGAGGTCTACTGCGGCCTGGCCGAACTGGGCGTGCCGCTCTTCTCCGACGAGATCTACCACGGGCTTGTCTATGAGGGGCAGGAGCACACCGCCCTTGAATTCACGGACAACTGTTTTGTCTTCAACGGCTTCTCCAAGCTCTACGCCATGACCGGCTGGCGGCTCGGCTATGTCATCGCGCCCAAGGGCTACATGAAGCGCCTGCAGACCATGCAGCAGAACTTTTTCCTGTGCACCAGCTCCATCGCCCAGTGGGCCGGGGTGGCCGCCCTGACCCAGGCCGGTCCGGATGTCGAGCGCATGAAGGCCATTTATGACCAGCGCCGCAAACACATGATCGGCAGGCTGCGCGAGCTTGGCTTCGGCATCACGGTCGAGCCTACGGGGGCCTTCTACGTGTTCGCCAATGCCAAAAAATACACGAATGATTCCATGCGCTTCACCTTCGACCTGCTGGAGAAGGCCGGAGTCGGCGTGGCGCCGGGCGTGGATTTCGGGCCGGGAGGCGAGGGCTACATCCGCTTTTCCTACGCCAACTCCATCGAGAAAATCGAAGAAGGCATGCGTCGGCTTGAAAAATATCTGGGAGGCCTCAAATGAACATGGTGGAAGTGGCTCTGAACCAGCCCTGCTGTTCCGGATGTCTGGCCTGCGTGGAACTGGCCCCGGAGTTTTTTGCCTATGACGAGGCCGCGCATGTGGCCGTGATTCTGCAAAACCCCTGCGAGGAAGACCTGGCCCGCAAGGTCGTGGCCTACTGCCCGGACGATTGCATCGAGATCATCGAATAGGGATTGACGTAAACAAGCAACCCAAGGGCGCTCCGTTCGGGGCGCTTTCTTGTTTTATGGGCATGGCGCAACCGCTTCCTCCTTGACTGTCTCACCCTTCACCTTATCAGGAATTGTTCTTTTTTTTCAATTACACCGGAGGCAGTCATGACCGCCATTTCCACCGATACCTTGGCCAACATCCTCTTCCGCCTGCACTGGGAAGAGCATGGGGTGCGCCACGAAGATAGTTTCTATGCCCAGAACGTGAACCTGTGGCGGGATGTATTTCCTGCCGGGCTTGAAAGGGAGATTCTGGGAATGAAGGTGGGAGAGTCCCGCCATGTCGATCTGTGTCCCGGAGCGCATGTGCCCGTGCGCGACATGCGCAAGGTCCTGACCGTGCCGCGCAAGGAGTTCAAGGTCGCGCCCTCCCTGCCGGATATCGTCCCGCTCCAGGGCCGTTTTTACCCCCAAGGTGTGCTGCGCGGAGTGCCCGGCATTTATCCGCAGAACATGCAGCCCTTTCGCATCATCACCATGGACCAGGACACGTTGACCGTTGATCTCAATCACCCCATGGCCGACGCGGAGCTGAAACTGGAGATCACCGCCCTTGATGTCTGGCCCAAGACGGCGGAATTCGGCGGTCAGTGCCAGGACTGGATCTGCGCCATTACCGACGGGCCGGGCCTGAAGCGCAGGGGGAGGAATGGCACTGATTTCGGGCTGGGTGCGCCCTTGGACAAGCCGTTGGGGGAAAATGATGCCGCGTTTTACTCTACGCCGCACAAGGTGGCCCATGTGGACAGCCAAGCGGAAAAGAATATCGCCGGTATGTACAGCCGCCTTCTGCCCGGCAGGAAGCGCATACTGGACCTCATGGCCGGCTGGCAGTCTCATCTTCCGGATGGTGTCACGGCCACGGGCCTGGGCATGAACGAGGAGGAGATGAACGAGAATCCGGCCCTGTCGTCCCATGTGGTGCATGACCTGAACGCCGACCCGACCCTGCCTTTCGCGGACAGCGCTTTCGACGTCGTGATCTGCAGCCTGTCCGTGGAATACCTGACCCGGCCTCTGGACGTCTTCCGCGAGATCGCCCGCGTGCTGGAACCCGGCGGGCTGTGTGTCATGGTTTTTTCACACCGCTGGTTCCCGGATCAGGCCGTGCGGATCTGGACTGAACTGCACGAGTTCGAGCGGGCCGGGCTGGTCACGGAGTATTTCCGCCAGAGCGGGCTGTTCAAGGATTTGTCCACATTATCGGAACGCGGCTGGCCCCGGCCCATGGACGCACGGGACCGCTACTATCCCATGATCCAGCATTCGGATCCCGTGCATGCGGTCTGGGGTGTGCGGCTCTGACAACTCGACTGACGCCTCCATGACTCAGCGGGGTTGAATGAAAAAAATGGCCGCATCCTTTTGTTTGCGGCCATTTTCATGTGCGTAGAGGATGGTAATTCAAGATTCAAGATGCGACCGTATGCGGTAACAGTTGTCCATCTATCGAGTTGAAGTCTCGACTGATGAATTGCCTGTTCGATCAGTAGTACAGGAGAGCGGCGTCTGAGTAATCAGGGGTCGTAAGTTCTCCACTGGCGAAGTTGCAGGCCGTAATGCAAATGAACCTACGCGTAGCCTCGTAACTTGAAATGGAGATGCCGACCCTGTGGTCAGTTGGGGAAGGCTGGTATGTGCGAATCATGATAACAGGAGCGATTCGCATGATCTCCCGGGGTAGCAGGGACGGCATGTAACGGAAGATGGACAACCCAGTGCCGGAGACCCGCCCGAGTGGCGCCTGAGGAGCGCCAACCGCCGCGTATAAGGGAGACCGAAGTCACGGCGGGCTTTGGCGGGAGTCGGAGGGGTTCATAGTACCGTTTGAGGGTTCGGGACAACATAACCCGGCCCGAGGGAAGGGACCCTGCTTTGTTCACGCAACCGAAAAACAGAGGATCAGGAGATTGCACATCGTGCTACAAACTCCGGATAAGATCAGGACGTTTCAGAGGAAGCTGTACTTCAAGGCCAAACAGGAACCGGCCTTTCGCTTCTACGCCTTGTACGACAAGATCTGCCGGGCGGACATCCTCGCTCATGCCTACAGACTTGTCCGGGCCAACCAGGGCAGCGCCGGCATCGACGGCGTGACCTTTGCGTCCATCGAGGCCACCATGGGAAGGGCCGCCTTTCTGGCGGAAATCAGGGAATTACTTGTCACGCATACCTATTGTGCAAGCCCGGTAAAAAGGGTGCTGATTCCCAAGGCGGACGGATCAAAGCGTCCACTGGGAATACCCACCATTCGGGACAGGGTGGTGCAAATGGCGGCGAAGCTGGTCATCGAGCCGATCTTCGAAGCGGACTTCTGCAAACACTCTTACGGGTTTCGACCCAAGAAATCAGCGCATATGGCGGTTGACGCGATTACCTACGCGCTGAACACGGGGCATACTCAAGTTATAGATGCGGATTTATCCAAGTACTTTGATACGATCCCTCACGATAAACTCATGCTGCTGGTGGCCAGTCGCATTGCGGACGGGCAGGTTTTGCATCTCGTCCAGATGTGGCTCAAGGCTCCGGTGGTGGAGGAAGGTGGGGATGGAAAACGGAGAAACATCGGCGGCGGTCGGAAGAATCGGAAGGGTACTCCGCAAGGCGGAGTAATCTCCCCGCTTTTGGCCAATGTCTACCTCCATATTCTGGATCGTGTATGGGAGAGGAACAGTCTGCACAGGAAACTTGGTGCCCTGCTGGTCAGATATGCGGATGATTTTGTTGTCCTGTGCAAGCAGGGAACGGATCAGCCGATGCAAGCGATCCGCGTTATTCTGTCCCGGCTGGAACTCACTCTGAATGAAACGAAGACCCATGTGGTTGACGCCATTTCGGAAAAGTTCGACTTTCTTGGTTACGCAATTCGCATGGAAAAAAGTGGAAGAACAGGTCGCCTGTACGCTCACGTGCAGCCTGCCAGAAAATCCATACAGAAGATTAAGGATCGAATCACAGCGCTAACATCACGATCTCGAACGGTGCTGCATATGGAGTCCGTCGTCGGAGGAGTAAACACAACCCTTCGGGGCTGGGTGAACTACTTCCACTATGGGAATTGCAGCCGATGCCTGGAAAAAGTGCGAGCACATGTGGAGCAGCGGATACGAACACACCTGTGCAAAAGGCATGGGCAGACACGCTATGAGGGGTATCACAAATATCCCAACCGCGTGCTCTACAGTCGGTATGGTCTGTACAAGGTTCCCACGTCCGCCGGATGGACGAAAGCGCATGCCTTGAAGTGAAGAACATCGGAAAGCCGTGTGCGGGAAAACTGCATGCACGGTTTGATGAGGGGATGCTGGCGAAACGGATGATCCGTTTGACACGTAGTAGTCGCGTGCGGCGAGGCGTCAAGCAAAGTCACGGAGAAACGTGGAGCCAGCTTCCTACTCTACCCGGATTTGCGAGATCTGACCCCGGATTTGCGCGCGGATTTGCGCGCTTGCCGAAAGAGGTTGAAAGACTACACATCAACCCGGAAACTAAGCCCGCGCTCGTTGCAGCCAATGGACAGCGCTTGGTTCCTCGCCGTTATTATGATTTTTTCCTGTGTATCTCGTCATGGCATACCGTACATAAAGTAATCAGATTACTTTCCGTGTTGTCGCCGCCCTCAGCATGGTGCTTTTTGTGATGTAACTCCAAATGACGCGGGTCTGATCTATTCCATTCTTCGTGTGACCAATTGCATAAGGTACATTTGTAACTATCTCTTCGAAGGACATCTCTTTTAATGGGATCAGGTATATGGCGGTCATGTTCAGGGCTTTGGCGATCAGCCTCAAGTAGATATATGCCTACTTCAAGATCCGGGCGGCCGGTATTTTGAGTTACCACAGGCCAACCGAATTCAGTGCGTAACTCTCTGACTCTTCTTGCCCACTCCGATCTATCTTTTGCTAAATATTTCAATTCCTCGCCGGTAACTTTTTGGCCGACGTTCGTCCTCAAGTATTTCAATATTTTGTCGCGGACTGAAACGTTTTCTCTTCTGATTTCATTGGCAATGTTCCAACGATGGGCCGCATCTCTATCTTGCTGTGTTGAAAACATTATATAATCAGAAGATCCCATTGTTGTTACATCTATATTCGGAAGAGGGAATTCGTTTTCCTCCGCCATTTGTTTGGCTGTAAGGCCACTGACAATTGGCCATCCGAACTGTACTTTTAACTCTCTAACTCTTCGAGCATACTCCTGAATACCGGAAACTACAAGCAGTTCATTGCCGCTGATGATTGTTTCCGGATACTTCCTAAAGTAATGAAGTATCCGATCCCTGGCGCTTCTTGCAATGGTTGAGGGAATAAGAGATTTTCCGAGGTCACGCAAATGGTTAAAACAAGGGACAAGAGAAAGAACTTTATTTCGTAAACTATCAGATTTTAATTCTTGTTCAAAATTTGATAATAAATTCTGTAGTTCTTTTCTGATTTTTTCAGATTTCATGTACTGTAGTCTCTATCCTCTTCCGAGAAACGAAAGGAGTTTTGTTTTCAGTTCATACTTGTCATTCACTTCACACGAAAAAAACGGTTAATACATCCCATCCTAAATTCTTTAGAGCATTAACAGCCGCTTTGTCTCTTTCAATTTTCTTGTCTAATTTGTCGCGACAAAATTCTTCATTGGTTGAGGGGCGTTTTGAGCGTGAACAATCTGCATGGCCATGCCAAAAGCAGCCATGGACAAAGATAACTTTTTTATACTTCGGCAATGTTAAATCAGGCCTTCCAGGTAAGTCTTTTCGGTGGAGCCTGAATCTAAATCCCAAATTGTGAAGTAAGGATCGGACGGCTATTTCCAGCTTAGTATTTTTGCCGCCTACATGCGACATGATTTGACTTCGTTTTTCTCTTGAGAAGATGTCCATCGTCCATACTTATGATCAAGAAGTAATCTCACAACATCCGCTACACGTGCTGCGAGCAACGGGGGCACGGCATTGCCGATTTGTTTGGCTATTTCAATTTTAGAGCCTAAAAACTTGAAACTATCAGGAAAACTTTGAAATCGTGCTGCTTCCCTATGGGTGATCGGTCTGTGCTGCTCAGGATGCAAATAGCGACCTTTTTCAGGTTTGAAAAATTCGGTGCGTATCGTTACCGACGGCTTGTCCCACCAAAGCCTGCCGAACAGGTCCGTTCCGCCTGATTTTTTTCTAATCCAGCATTTTGGGGTTAACTCCGGGGCGATTCTTTGGAGATCAAATCGGTTCATTCCTTCTTTTGGAATTGCTCGATATCTTTTGCGGCTTAATTCCGTGGGGGTTCTGCCAAAATGCAAATCTAAGGGGTAAGGTACATTTCTTATTTCCGTACCTTCGGGGGATGGCAAATCGGCAATAGCATCTCTTACAGTTCTCCACGTCGGCGGTGTTGACAGGTATTTCTCCCTATTAAAAGGAAGGGTTAACGGTTTGCCGTTCCCATTGGGATTAAAATGGGTTTTCCGAGGTGGAAACAACACAGACGGATTGGTGAATTTACAACCGATAATGAAAGCTCTGGTACGAGTTTGAGGAACCCCGTAATCCGCAGCAATTAATTTGTCTTGCCAGACTTGAAAGCCAAGAGAACTGGCTGCTTCCACAATTTCACCATTCTCTAAAGTACCGAGTAACTGAGGCACATTTTCCATAACAAAAATTGATGCCCCTGAGCGTTCAACAACATCTAAGAATGGCCGCCACAACTCCTTACGTGGGTCATTCTCACGATTTTTATTTAAGAGACTGAAGCCTTGACACGGTGGACCGCCGATTACAACTTCAGCTTTTGGAATCTCTATTTGATTTTTCTCCAGTATTTCGACAATATCGCCGACAACACAATGGTGGCCGAAATTTTCATTATATGTGTCACCGCAAAATTGATTAAAGTCGTTTGCCCAGACAGATTGAAACGGTTGGCCAAAAATCTCTGAAAATCCCAACGACATACCACCGGCACCACAGAAAAGATCTATAAGGCTATAGCGCTCCCTGTAGCGCAGTAATTCTCCAGAGCAGCGAGAATGGTAAGACGCTTCGTCTTCTTTTAGAATATAATTTTTGTCAATTTCTATCGAATTTTCTGATTTATACATAACGAGCATGTCTCAGTTGTAGGATCTTTTCAAAGTATGAAAATCTTACCATTTTAGGGGAAAATTTCATCTCCGTAATTATTGAGTTGGTAGCCTAACGTTTGAGTTTGCCGGAATGCGCGGATTTATGCGCACGAGCGGTGGAATGATGGGTTAGTCATCACTTATCACTGCAAATACTGTTCACCAGTTTTGGCAATTTGATCCATTCCGTCGAATGTTGACGGGAGGATCTCGCTGTTGGAGGTGAAGCCACTAAATATCAGGCTTTCAAATTTCTCCAGTGCACCAGTATTTTTGCCATAAGCCAAAATCTGCGAAAATCTGGAATCAGATCATGAATTATCCAAATTTCTGATGATTTTAGTCCCTGTTCAATAGTGTAATCCCATCGCGACCGCAACCTGCGTCTGGCATAGCCATTTCGACGGCAGGCCTTGAGGATGGCTTCGTCACGTTGCACCCGTTCTTCTGGGTCATGTAAAATCTCTTTCATGGCCGGTCGGTCGGAAAACGCTGGATGCGAGGGTTTTCCTTTGAATCAAGGTCAACAAATATCAGACATTGAGAAAGTCAGTGAAAAGGCGCTCCGGGCCCCCTTGTTTTGCGGGGCATAGCGCGGTCAGGCGGCGAGCGTGCGCGTGAGCAGGGCTTTGGCGCAGCCGCTGGCCATGATGGTGGCGCAGCCTGCCAGTTGCAGACCGGAGAGGTTTTCTCCGAACAAAAACCAGCCGAAGAAGACTACGGCCAGGGGTTCGAAATAGGCCAGGGTGCCGAAGGTGGCGGCGGGCAGGCGGCTCAGGGCCGCCACGGCGAAGGTGATGGCCAGGAAGCCTGGGATCAGGCCTGTGGCGAGGAGCCAGAGGCCGTTTACTGGGGTGATTTCAGGCCGGGAGTGCAGGAAGAAGGGCAGCATGACCAGGGCCCCGATCAGGAGTTGGTAAAAGGCGCGGGTCATGACCGGAACGTGGGGCCGGATGCGGCGGTTCATAAGGATGAAACTAGCGTAGCAGAGCATGGCCAGGGCGGCCAGGCCTAGCCCGGCGGCATGGTTCGAGCCGTCCGCGAAATCGAGCCTAAATTCCATCATGGCCGCGAAGCCGAGCATGGCCAAGCCGATGAGAATCCAGCCCGCGAAATTCAGCCGCTCTCCCATGAAAAAATGCGCGAAGATCGAGGCTGCCACTGGGGCCAGATAGACCAGCATGATGGCGTTGGCCATGGAGGTCAGGTTCATGGCCTGTACGTAGAAGATGATGAAACCGGCCAGAAGCGCACCGTTGATGATTACGGGCCAGGTCGGCCAGCGCCTGAGCGTCCCGGCCTGACGGGTGGCCAGGAGGAAAATGGCCAGGAATCCGGCTCCGAGCAGGAGGCGGAAAAAGGTGATCGTTTCGGCGGGCAGGCCGGTGATTCTGGAGAAGACGCCGATGGTGCCCATGAACAGGGCCGAGAGGATGGCCAGGGTGATGCCGGTCGAGTCCATGGGGAAAATTTCTCCGGGGCGAAACGGGATGGGCCGGAACGCTTATCTAGCGCTCCGGCCCTTTTATTATTCGAGGATATTGGCCTTGGCCGGGCCCCTTTTGACGGGGCGGTGGTACTGGACGTCCGGCCTGCCGAAGAGCAGCGCGTATCCGATGGCGTGATCGGCCGGGATGCGCAGGGTTTCCCGCAGCTGCGGGCAGATGGCCAGGGCCATCATGAACATGCCGTCCCACAGGGTACCGAGGCCATGGGAGCTGGCCAGGAGTTCGAAGGTGGTCAGGGCGATGTGCGCGTCCTGTACCGCACAGGGCACGCCGGGCGGAGTGCTCGTCAGCAGCATGTGCGGCGCGCCCCGGAAGATGACGTCGCGGCCGTTCGTCCGCCATGCCTGGACGGCAAAGCCCAGGTACTGCGAGATGAGCCCTTCCGGCAGCTTTCCGGCGTCGGCCAGCGCTCCGAGGCGGTCCAGCGTCTCGCGGCGCAGCGCGTCCATGAACGCCTTGTCCCGGACCACCGTGAAGACGACGCCCTGGGCGTTGACCCCGGTCGGCGCGTGACAGGTGGTGTCGACGAGTTCGTCGATGATGCCCTTGGGAACGTTTTCATCCTTGTAGCGCCGCACGGAGCGACGCCATTTGATCAGGTCGGTCATCTGCGCAGGAGAGGGCAGTTCCTTTTCCACCGCGCCGTCCTCGGGGGGCAGCCCCAGGATGGACACGGCCCCTGTCGGGCAGACCGTGTAGCAGTGCAGGCAGCGGTAGCAGCGCCCTTCATCGGTGATTTCGGGGAACTCCTGCATCTCGATGATGCCGGCCGGACAGTCGGCCGCGCATTCGCCGCACTGAATGCACTTGTCCTTGTCTATGTGAAAGTCGATCATCGGTGTCCCTCTTATTCGCTCACGGTTTCAAGAGCCGGGAATCTGTCCAGATGCGGTTTGATGGCCGCTCCCAGCCAGGCGATGGTCTGCCCCAGATTCTTCATGTTGCCAAGCCCTTCGGCGTCGCCCTCGACCTCGCCCTTGTCCCGGCCGTAGCCCATGTTCCAGTACACGGAGCCGGGGATGAGCATCTGGTTCATGAGGAACATGTGGTTGATGGTGTCATAGACGTGGGTGGCGCCGCCCCTCCGCACCGCCACCACGGCCGCCCCGATCTTGCCCTTGAAGGCGCGGCCGTTGGCCAGGGCCACGAGGCCCGCGCGGTCAAGCAGGGCCTTCATCTCGGCCGAAACGTCGGTGAAGTAGGTCGGCGAGCCGAAGATGAGCGCGTCGGCGCGCAGAAGTTTTTCCATGACCCCGTTGAAGACGTCCTTTTTCATGGAGCATTGTCCGTCCTTGCGCTCAAAACATTTGTAGCAGGCCTGACAGCCGCGGATGTTCTGTCCGCCGACCTGCACCAGTTCCGTTTCCCAGCCCGCCTTTTTCAGGGGTTCGAGGGCGTGGTTCAAGAGGATTTCCGTGTTGCCGCCCTTGCGCGGGCTGCCGTTGACTGCGATTACGTACATATTTTTCTCCTGTGTTGGGATTGACTGCGTGTTGCAGGCCTGGATAGAGCACATATCAGCGATTATGAAAAGTACTGTCTATAATGTACGGTACACACATGGAGTATAGTAATGGACGAAAACCAGCCTCGGCCTTGCAAAATCAAGGAAATCTCCGGCAAACGCTACCGCTGCTATTTCGAGCTGACCCTGGCAGTCATCGGCGGAAAGTGGAAGCCCATCATCCTTTACCACCTGTCCCTGGCCGAAGCCGTGCGCTTCGGGGAGCTCCGGCGCGGCATGCACGACGTGACCGAACGCATGCTGACCCGTCAGCTGCGCGAGCTGGAGGCCGACGGGCTGATACACCGTGAAGTCTACCGCGAAGTGCCGCCCCGCGTCGAGTACTCCCTGACGGAAATGGGCAAGAGCCTCATCCCGCTGCTCCTGCAGATGCGGGCCTGGGGCGTGGATTATGAAAAGTTTTTGGGTGCGGACGTGATCTTTGCGGGCGAAGGCTATGAGAGGCCGGAAATGGCGGAGGGAGAGTGCGCACAGGCCGTTCGCACGGGCAGTGCTTGAGGGGCGGAGCGCTCAGGACAAGCTGGGATGGTTCTTTGTCATTTGATGAGTCGGTCGAGCAGGATGTCTTCGACATTACGCCTCGAATCGATGACGGACAAAACAAAAACCGTTGTGTCCGAGACCCTGTAGACGATTCTCCACGGGGCGACGATGAGCTCGCGGTACGTCTGTATGCCCTGTTCTTTCAATTCCGGAACGATCCTGCCTTGATCCGGCATGGCTTTAAGTTCCGCTGCCCGCTGTCTGATCTTGCGAAGAATGTGCAGCGCATCGTCTGGGCTGCCCTGGGCGATATGGTCGATAATCTGCTTGAGATCGTTGCGGGCCACGGCGGCCCAGACGACGTGATGCGTCCTGTTCATTTCATGGCTGCCTTCAAGTCGTCTTCAAGCGTGTCGAAAACATCGTCGTGCCCCACCACGCGTCCTTCCCTGACATCGGCTTCACCGGCTGAGATGAGTTTCAGCAGGCCGATGGCGTTGCGCATGTTCTCGTAACTCTTCGGGTCCTGCAATACGGCTCGCGGTTCGCCATTTTGGGTTATGATCACGGGCCGATGCGTTTCATTGATCTGATTGAGAAGCTCGGCTGCCCGGGACTTCAGATAGGTCACGGGCTTGATGTCGCTGGTGATGTTCATGCTGGATTCCTCCGGTCTGTAAAGAGTGCCATATTCGGTCCGGAAGTCAAGACGTGGTGCATCCGTATTTCAGATGCGCCAGGGGTTTGGGCCTGTTGCTAGCGCGGAACCATGAGGAAGGTCACGACCACGCCCGCCGGGATGAGCAGCAGGCCGGGCACCAGGATGCGCGGCAGGAGCTTGCCCGGGTCCTGGTGGAAGTAGTTGCAGGTCATCAGGTAGCAGATGTGCATGGGCGAGGACATGATGCCCGCGTATCCTGCGTACATGCCGAGGCTCAGGATCACCGGGATAAGATGCGGCTGGTCTGAGGAATGGGCGAGTCCGAAGAGCAGTGGGAAGGTCGCGCCCACGAAGGCGATGGTCAGGCCGGCCACAAAGCCCACCAGAAAGGGCAGGACGATGGCCATGACGTAGATTGCGCTGCCTCCGCCGAGGGTCTGCGCCAGGACATCGACAACGTGGCCCTGATGCAGGATTTCCTTGAAGATGAAGATGGCACCGACCACGGCCAAAAGAGACATGGTGTTGTCCTTGCCCGCCTCCCGCAGCACCGCCGTCCATTTGGCCTGGGCCATGAACAGGCTTACCCCGGAGGCCAGGATCAGGGCCGCGATGACCCCGTATTCCATGGGCCTGCCTGGCCAGAACACGGCGCAGAGCCATTCGCCGCCGATGGATCCGGCGATGGCGGTGAAGAGCGGGAGGCCGCCGAGCCAGTCCTGAGCGCTACGGGACTTGGCTGCGATGGAGGACAGCCGGGGCGCATTTTTCAGGGCCGGGCGCAGGATCAGTAACCAGCCCAGGGCGATGGCCACCAGGGGACCGGGCCACAGCAGCGCAATGACCCCGGTCACCGGGATGCCCGCCAGGGAGGATGCCAGGATCAGGCCCGGATACAGGGGCCAGGCCAGCTCCCATACGTGTCGGAACCAGTAGTTGATGAGGGCCTGGTCTTTGGGGGGGATGGCCAGCTCCGAGGCCGCCTTTTCGACCATGGGTGCAGAGAAGATGGCCCCGCCGGGCATGGGCAAGAGGCCGATCAGCGCCGGAAAAAAGACCAGGAGCAGGGAGCGGGAGCGAATTTGGGCGCGGATGGCGCGCATGAACCGCTCCGACTGACCGGAAGCCGAATACAGGGCGCTGAAGGCCAGGATGACGGTGATGATGGCGCAGAGCACAAAGGTCTCTTCGGTCAGGAGCGCATCCGGAATGGCGCCCAGCCAGGCCAGGGGCGAGAGGCCGAAGAGGATCGCCAGCACGAAGCTGCCCGTCAGGATGGACAGGCCCAGCCCCAGCTTGAGCCGGATTCCCGTCAGCATGACGGCGAAAACAAGGATGATGGAAAAAATCGCGGTCATTGGTTCCTAGCCGCCTGTTGAAAAATTCAAAATTTGCAGGGCGTTCAAAAATGGTGAGATGCAAGGAAGCGGAAAAAGCCAGGGCGCGCAGTGTATAGCGCATACATAAGCGGTCTGGCTTTTTTCGCTGACGCAGCAGATCGCCATTTTTCAACGCCCTGCTAGCCGCAGCACTTCTTGAATTTCTTGCCGCTTCCGCACGGGCAGGGGTCGTTGCGGCCGACCTTGGGGCTCTCATGGCGGACTGTCTCGGTCTCGTATTCGCCTTCCAGATAGTACCAGCGGTCCTCGCGGCGCACAAAGCGGCTGCGCTCGGTCAGGCTCTGCGTGCCGCCCTTGTGTCGAAAGCTCACCCGGAAAAGGACCATGCCCGTGTCCCCGTCCGTTGCCGTCTCCAGGATTTCCAGATCCAGCCAATCCGTTTCCTTGTTCCAGCGACGTACATCCTCGGCCTTGAACTCCGCGCGGTGCTCCTCGACCAGGGAGTTCTGGAGATAGTCCATTTCGTCCCGGCAAAAGGCGGTGTAGCGCGAGCGCATCAAGGCCTCGGGGCTGGGCGCGGGGATTTCTCCGGCGATAATGGGGGCGCAGCATGCTTCAAATTCGCGTCCAGAACGGCAGGGGCAGTCCATGGTTGGTCTCCTAGTGCGTGCAGCCTTCGTGATTGCAGAGGATGTTCTGGTCCTTGATTTCACCGTTTGTCCAGCGCTTCAGCACGTCGCGGATTTCGCCTTCGCAGCCGCGAATCACCGTGATGCCATGCTCCGCCATTTTGTTGATGGCGCCCTGACCGATATTGCCGGCGAGCATGATGGACACGCCCTTGGCCTGCATGGTCACGCCCACTGTGGATTTGCAGCCGCAACCAGAGGGCGGGAAAAAGGTTTCATCCTCGGTGACTTCATTTGCGTCGTTCAAGGTGAAAATGGTGAAGGTCCGGGCGTGGCCGAAATGTTCGTCCACGCGGGTTCCAACTGTGGGGATGGCGACTTTCATGGGAAAACTCCTTGTTTTTCGAGTCCAAATGCCCCTATGATCGTTTCATGGCCGCGTCAATCAAGGACTCGGTCCACCTTTATTTTCGGAGGAAAATCATGAGCACGGGCAAACCAAAACACTACCAGAAATTGCAGGAAATGTATCCTGAACTCATCGCCGCCGCCGAGGCTTTGGGCAAGGCCGCGCAGGGGGCCGGGCCCTTGAGCGAAAAGGAGATGCACCTTGTGCAGCTCGGCGCTTCCGCAGCCCTGCGTTCCGAAGGCGCGGTGCGCAGCCACGCTCGGCGGGCGCTCCAGGCCGGGGCTACGGCGGAGGAAATCAGGCACGCCGTGATTCTCTTGACCAGCACCATCGGATTTCCTACGGTCGCGGCGGCTCTGGATTGGCTGGAAAAGGTTCTGGACTAAAGATTTTCATTCATAATGCGGTTTGATGGAACGGCCCGCGAGGGCCGTTCTTTTATGGAGGGAGTATGCAGAAACTCGATTTCATCGCCACGGACAAGGCTCCGGCCGCGGTGGGCCCCTATTCCCAGGCCGTGCGTGCCGGGGGTTTTTTGTATGTCAGCGGCCAGCTTGGGCTGGTTCCCGCTACCGGGCAGTTCGCGGGCGCGGATTTTGAGGCCCAGGCGCGGCAGGCCCTGTCCAACATGGGCGCTATCCTGACCGAGGCCAAATGCGCCACGGCGGATATCGTCAGCGTGGACGTGTTCGTGACCGATCTGGCCAATTTCAAGCTGTTCAACGGCATTTATGACGAATTCATGGCCGGACACCGGCCGGCCCGCGCCGCTGTGCAGGTCTCGGCCCTGCCTTTGGGCGGGATTGTGGAAATAAAATGCGTGGCCCTGGCCCGTTCATAAGGAAGATTTATGGTCAACAAGCGAACCCGCCGTTTCGGTGTTTTTCCCTCGGCCAACGAGGATGCCCAGGCCGCCAAACGGCATGTGGATACTCCCCAGTGCCAGTCGGAATCCTATCGCCTGGCTTTTCAGGATCAGGACTTTCTGCTGCGTGAGGAGCTTCGGCCCGTGCGCCTGCAGCTTGAGCTGTTGAAGCCCGAGCTGGCCCTGCAGGAACAGCAGATCGAATCAACCATTGTCATCTACGGCAGCGCCCGGACCATGGATGCGGAGACGGCCGCCGTCCGTCTGGAAAAGGTGCTGGAGGGTCTCAAGAAAAATCCCGATGACTATCTGTTGCAGCAGGAACTGGCCAAGGCCCGCACGGCCGTGGCCAACAGTCGCTACTATGAAGAGGCGCGCAAGCTCGGGCGGCTCATTTCCGAGAACGTGGACCAGTACAAGCATGTGGTCATCACCGGCGGCGGCTTTGGGATCATGGGCGCTGCCAATCGGGGCGCGCATGACGTGGGGGCGAAGAGCATCGGCATGAACATCGTGCTGCCCTTTGAACAGGAGCCCAACCCCTACATCACTCCTGCGCTGAGCTTCCAGTTCCACTATTTCGCCATCCGCAAGATGCATCTTCTGATGCGGGCCAAGGCTCTGGTCGCCTTCCCCGGCGGATTTGGCACCATGGACGAACTCTTCGAAGCCCTGACCCTGATCCAGACCCACAAGGTCAAGCCCATCCCGGTGCTGCTCTTTGGCCGCAGGTTCTGGCACAAGGTCGTCAACTTCGAGGCCCTGGTCGAGGAAGGCACCATCAATGCCGAGGATCTGAATCTCTTTCAGTATGTGAGCACGGCCGAGGAGGCCTGGGAGATAATCAAGGCCAGCAACGGCCGGACCACGGACGGCAAGCCCTAGAAGGTTGAAAAAGGCCCGATGGCTGCGTCGCTGCGAAAAATCCGGACCCTCACGTATTGAAGAATACGCATCGGCCCCGGCTTTTCCTTGCTCCTTGCCCTCGAACCTTTACTTCACTGCAGCATGCACGTCGGTGATGATCCTCTCCGACAGCGTGCGCATGACCCGGCTCATGGCTTCGACCACTGAGCCGGGATTTTTTTTGGCGGCGGGTTCGGATTCACGGTAGGTGCGCTGGAAGAGAATCTGCTCCGGTATGGCGCGGGCGCGCAGGTCGAGCAGGGTGATGGTCAGGCTGGCGATGGCCAGCCAGCGGTCCTCGCCGTCCACCTCCATCCATTCCTCGACCATTCCTTCAATCTGGTGCGTGGCGGACAGCGATGAGCCAGGCTGGTTCACGGCCAGAAAGAGGCCGCTTTGCTGCAGGTCACGGCGCAGATAATCGGCCACCAGGGCCTGGGGCGTTGCGCGCCATTGGTGATAGGCGTATTCTTGCCGACCAAACGACAGGTCCCGGTAGACGATATTGCCGGTGTTGAATTCCGGGGCCACGCCGAAACGGTTCAGCGCGATGACGGCTTTGGCTTGCTGCCCGGTCAGCGTAGGGCTGTCGTATTCAAGGGTGTAGTAACGCACGTCCGGTGCCGTGGTCCGGGCTGCGCCGCAACCGACCAGGGCCAGCATCAGAATAAATGGAACAAGATAACGGATGGGCATGGGTTCCTACTCTTCCACCTTGCGGGGGGCCTTGGGTTGTCCGAAAATGAGCTGAGCTGGTTGGTCTTTGACGTTGCCGATCAAGGTGTTCAGGTTGTTTGAGGTCTGCTCCAGATTCTCGGCGGTGGCGGCCAGGCGCGCTTCCAGATCCTTGATGGCGGCCTGCATCTGAAAGACTGTGGCGTGACTCTGGGTCATGACCACGTCGGCCTTGAGGGCCGTGGACGCCAGGGCGTTCATGGCCGTGTCCACATGCGGCCGGTTGGCCTCGATCATGGACTGGAATTGAACCAGGATAGTATCAAGGCGGGTCAGCTCTTCAGCGGCCGTGTCCATCAGCGTACGCGAAGCGATGATGGTTTGCTCCATATTTTTTGCCATGGATTCAAGACGCTTCGGGTTTGCCGCCGCGTTGATGCTGGCCAGCAGTGTGCGGATGTCGGCGGAGATGGCCCCGAACTGCGCCTCGCTCATGACCGTGTTGATGGTGGCAAAAGCCAGCATGGCCTGGTCCGAGATGCCTTTGAAGTCGATGGACTGGATCTTCATGGCGATCTGGTCGATTTCCCGGAACAGCTTCTTGATGTCCGAGGGTCTGGAGGCGATGACCGGATATTCCGGGGTGAAGTCGAGCCTGGGGGAAAAATCGTGCGCTATCGGTCCTCGTTTGTCTATTTCCACGAACATGGCCCCGGTGATGCCGACGTTGGAGATGGCGGCCACACTGTCCACAAAACGGTTCTCGTCATCAGCGTGCTCGTCGTCGATGAGGATGACGACCTCGATGAGTTGATAATCCGGGGCGATGCGGATGGCTTGCACGCGGCCCACGGGCACGCCCCGGAATTTGACTGGAGAGTCAACCCCGAGGCCCTGCACGGACTCGTCGAAATAGGTCACGAAGAGCTCTCCCTTGCGCAGAAAAGAGGTCATGCCCAGCCAGATGACTGCCAGAGTGGCCAGTGCCAGGCCGGCGGTCATGAACAGTCCCACGGAAAAATTGATGCGAGCGGAAGCCATTATTTCTCCATACCCGGCTGTCTGTTGAAGAATTGGCGCACGTAGGGGTGAACGCCTGCATTTTTCAGTTCGTGCGGATCGCCGTCAGCAATGATGGTTTTGGTCTCCTTGTCGAGCATGATGACCCTTTCCGCAATGGTGAAGATGGAGGAGAGTTCATGGGTCACGACGACAAAGGTTGTGCCCAGGGTGCGGTTCAGGCGCAGGATGAGGGCGTCGAGTTCGGCCGAACTGATTGGGTCGAGGCCTGCCGAGGGTTCGTCCAGAAAAAGAATCTCCGGATTGAGCGCCAGAGCCCGGGCGATGGCCGCCCTTTTTTTCATGCCCCCGGAAAGTTCCTCCGGCAGATGATGCTCGAAGCCTTCGAGGCCGACCTGACGCAGCTTGAGGCTGACGAGTTCCTCTACGGCTGTTCCCTTGAGCTTTGAATATTCCGTGATGGGCAGCGCCACGTTTTCGCCCAGGGTCATGGAAGAGAAGAGCGCCCCGCCTTGATACATGACTCCGATGCGGGTCAGGATCTGCTTGTAGCTGTCCTCGTCGTCAGGCTCCAGAGACATCCCGGCGATGGTGATTTTTCCGGCCATGGGCTTGTACAGCCCGACCAGGTGCCTGAGCAGGGTGGACTTGCCGCTTCCGCTCCCGCCCAGGATGACAAAGATTTCACCGGCGCGGATGTCGAAGTCCAGGTTTTTCATGATGACCAGTTCCCCGAATCCGATGGTCAGGCCGCGTACGGAGATGACTGTTTTTTGGGTCATGGCCGCCAGTACCTCAAGATCACGGCCAGGATCGAATCGACCAGGATGACCAGAAAGATGCCCGTGACCACGGCCGAGGTGGTCGCCTGGCCTACGCTGGCCGCTCCTCCGCGCACCTGGTAGCCCTTGAAGCAGCCCACCGTGGAGATGAGCACGGCGAAGATGGCGCTTTTGAACAGGCCCCAGTTGATGTCGAAGATGCTCAGCGTGTTCATGGTCTGGGCCATGTAGGCGTTGACTGTCAGATCCAGCGTGGTCACGCCGATGAGCAGGCCTCCGGCGATGGCGAAGAGGTTGGAATACATGGCCAAGAGCGGCACCACCAGAACAGACGCGATGATCTTGGGCGCCACCAGGAACATGGCCGGCCTGAAGCCCATGGTGATCAGAGCGTCCACTTCTTCGGACACCTTCATGGTTCCGATTTCGGCGGCGAAGGCCGAGCCCGAGCGTCCGGCCACGAGGATGGCGGTCATGATGGGCCCCAGTTCGCGGACCATGGCCAGCGCAACCAGGGAGGCCACGTAGATGTTGGCCCCGAACTGCTGCAACTGCACGGCGGACATGAAGGCCATGATGAGCCCCAACAGAAAGCTGATCAGGCCGACAATGGGCAGCGCGTCCACGCCGACCCGTTGCATGTAGAGGACGGTATCGCCAAGGCGCAGCCTGTCCGGATGGCGCAGCAGGGACAAAAGAGTTACGCTGACCTCGCCCACGAAGGACACGTGGGTTACGGCCTGATTCGTGACATCAAGGGTCTTGATGCCAAAACGCGTCATGATATCGGGTTTTGTTCTTTTGCTGCCGACTGGCCGTGGCGGGTCGTCCAAGCGCAGAAAATCCAGCAGCTCTCGCACGTGATCGGGGGTTCCAAGCATCTGCAGGTCGCAGCCATTTTTTTCAGCCATGCGCCGCAGTTGCAGAATCACTAGCGCTCCACAATCGTCCATGCGCGTGACTTCGCTCAGGTCGGCGTGAATAAGCTTGGGGACGGGTTTTGGGATCTGTGCCAGGCGGTCCATGATCTCCGGAGTCGTGCGCAGGTCCAGAATTCCGCGTAGGCTCAGGGCCAGCAGCTTTGGGGTAGAGTTTACGGAGAGTGAGGGCGATGTTGCCGTGGATTGGTCGGTGTTCATGAAATATTTGTTCTTCTTAGCTCATGGCTCGGGGGGCGTCTACCGTGCGGGGCGCGTTCAAGTCGCCCGCTGTGACGGAATTTTCGATCTTGAATAGATGGCGGGTGTGTGACAAAGGGCTTCACAGACGGGTGCCGCGGCATTATAGGGCTGCCTGTCATGACAGTGCCGCTGCTGCGGTGAACATACAACCGGAAGATATACATGTTTATGCGTTTTATTTGCCTGCTTGGTCTGCTTGTCTTCGGAACCGCTGCTGCGGCTCAGGCCACCGACTTGAAATCCATCCCCGATTCTTTGTATCCAGGCCTCGAATATCTGTTGACCATCCCCACCTCGAACTCGGACATAGCGCCCGATCAGCTGGAGAAGATCATTTCCTTTGTCGCCTCCAGCGAGGCGGAGACCAGCATGTCCATGCTGGACCGTGAAAAGGCCTCGGGCGCTTTTTACGCCTTTACCCTGCGCGGAGACTTGTCCCGCGTGGTCGATTATGTCTACAATCCGGAAATTCCGGTTTACGTGACCATGCCCTCATCCGTGCGCGATCAGGAGTGGCTGGACCCGGCCACCAGGGACGCTCTCAAGCTCCTGCCCAAAGCTCTCGACCGCGGGGAGACGCTTCTGGTCCGCGGTACGGAGCGGGAGATCATCACCCCCGACGCCAACACGGGTGGATATTATTCCTATAATCAAGACCGCGCCGTGGCGGTTTTTCAAGGCCCGACCGGGCCCGTGCTGGTTTCCGTGGGATGCCAGACCGAGCCTTCGGAGATCGGCCGCAAGGGTTGCGTGGTCGGCGAGGACTCCGACTGGAATTATCTGTATTCCGATGAGAAGGGGCTGAACAAGACGGGCCTTGGCTGGGTCGATTCCTACATGTACAAGGCCTACTCCATCATTGTCTTCGTGTCGGATGCCTCCACCGGAACCATTCGCGTCGGGTCTTTCAAATGGCTCAACGCGGGCTGGGCCAAGGTCAACATGGTCAAGCAGAGTCATATCATCAACGGGATCAAACGCTTCACCGCGGATTTCAAGGCCGTGCTCGAATCTTCCCGTCTGCCTGCGGCGCAGGACCTGGCCGCCATGTACCGGGAACTCAAATCAGGCAGCGTCGAGACGCTGCGTCAGATGGTGGCGCCCTATCTGGCCGCCATCGAGGGCTCCGGGACCTTGTCCTCGTCATTCAAGAAGTTGCTGGCCTCCGGCCAGTATCTGCAGAACATGAACCAGCAGGAGCTGGTCAAGGTTCTGCTGAAGGAATACCTGAAACAGCGCCTTGGCCGGGATAGCCTCATTCAGGTCGCCCTGGCCGGGCAGCATTGGACGCCGCAGCCCTGAGGCGTCCGGCGATTTGATTTGCCCGCCTGCGAGCGGGCCAGCAGGAGCCTTATGCCAAGCACCATGGATTTTTGTGCAGCAGGTTTTTGTCGCGCGAATGCGCATTGGCGGCAGACGCGGCCGGCGCCGGGGCTGTCGCGATGAGCCGGACCGCCGAAGACGCCAGGAAGCGGGCCCGCGACATCCGGGATGAGGCTCTGGCCAAGCATGCCGAGCGTGACCGGGCTTCGCTGCTGGCCGTGCGCGACGAACTTGCCGCGCTCAAAACCATGGTCGCCGGGCAGCAGGAACAGCTTGCCCGGCTGGCCGGCATGATCGCCGAATTGACCGCCGGATTTGCTCCGAACCATGCGCAAAGCAGCGCCAATCCATCCACTCCCCGTCCTCTTTCCGCCCGGAAACGGTCAGCGCTGGAACGCATCCGCGAACTGCGCGAGCAGGATCTCTCTTTTTCCCGGATTTGCGACATCTTTCAGGCCGAGGGGTTTCCGACCCTGTCGGGCCAGGGGCACTGGTCCAAGGGCACCCTGTGGAACCTGTGGAAAAATCACGCCCACCAGCTCCCGGCGAATGACCTCGGCCGAGGTCTTGAATAACCCTTCTTTTTTGAGTTGCTTGCGGACGTTGACGCCTTAGGGAAATTCGCGATGGAGTTCTTCCAGCAGGTTCGGCTGATTCTCCAGAATGTCCCGCAAGGCCTCAACGGTCGGGGCGTCGAAAGCGGTTCCCTTTTTACCGAGCAGTTCGTTCAGGGATACTTGCTGTCCCAGGCTGGGTCGGTAAGGCCGATGCGAGGACATGGCTTCGAATACGTCGGCCACGCCGAGAATGCGGGCTTCGAGCACGATTTCATCCTCTTTGAGGCCAAACGGATATCCAGTGCCGTCCAGTCGCTCATGGTGCTGCAGCATGATGTCGGCCACGGGCATGACAAACGGGATGTCTTTTACAATCTGGTACCCGATCTCCGGGTGGCACTTCATCAGATTCATTTCCGCTTCGCGCAGTATGCCGGGCTTGGCCAGAAATTCTGCCGGGATGTAGATCTTGCCGATGTCGTGGAGTTTGGCCGCGGTCTCCAGCCCCAGCAGTCGCTGTGAATCAAGATCCAGAGCCATGCCGATGAGCACGGACAGTCTGGCCACCCTGGCCTGGTGTCCCGCCGTGTAGGGGTCCCGGATCTCCGTCATGCGGGCCAAGGCCTCCACGGTTTTATCCAGGGTTTTCTGGAGAATGACCAGCCTTTCCGTCTGCAACAGCTCCTTTTCCTTCTGGTCTGTAATGTCCCGCAATATGCCGATCAGGCGCCACGTCTTGTCCGCATCGCGAAATACGTCCATGTACTGGGCGATCCAGCGCACCGTTCCGTCATGCAGGAGGATGCGATGCTCCGCCTCACGGGTCTGGCCGCTGTCCTTGCAGTCGTGGATGGTTCTCACCAGGGATGCCCGGTCTTTCGGGTGCACCGATCCGAAGAGCCCGGTGAAGTCTCCCTTGGTAGTGGCCGGGACGAAATGCATGAGCCGTTCAAAACCCTGGCTCCACTGGCACGTACCGCCCAGGATGTCCCATTCCCAACGGCCAAGCGTGTCCGTGCGGTTGAGGAGCGCCTTTTTGGTGGCTTGCAGGCGCAGGCTGCCGAGGTAATGTTGCAGAATCTCCACGAGCACGTCGCTGTCCATGGGTTTGATCAGAAAGCGATGAATCTGGCCGGAATTGATGGCCTCAATGACCCGATCGAGGCTGGCGTGACCGGAGAGGATGATGCGTATGGTTTCCGGATGACGCGTACGCACAATGGAAAGAAATTCAGAGCCGCTCATGCCCGGCATCTGCTCGTCGGCGACGACGATGTCGACCGGGGTCGAGTCGATCAACTCCAGAGCCTGGAAAGCGGACCCGGCGAAAAGCTTGCGAAAGGGGGCCTTGTGCAGGGCGCGGCGCAGTCCGTCCAAAACGGAGGGCTCGTCATCGATGAAAAGAACACACTGTTCGCGGTTAGTTACGCTCTGCACCATGGTGCCTCCTGATCGAAGCGGGACGTTTCGATATGCTGAAATTTTCTGTTTGTCTCTTTTTAATGGCTCTTCTGCTTTTTGAACCCAGACCGGTACTACAAGTATTTACTTTAAGACCACTACTGCCAAACACAACACAAAGCGATTTTTTCTTTTACTTGCCTTTGATGAATGATCAACGTAAAAATTGTACGAGTATATGAATTTATTGCTAAATCATTGAAAAATAAGAAATTTCGAATTCTGCGTAGTGCATGCACCTGCTTCGTGTCGCACGAGACCTGGGGTGAATTTCATTTGCACAAGGAAGGTGATTCCTATGGATGCAGTCGTCAGACTGTTTCGCGAGAAGCAGTCCTGGCTGATGAAGAGGATTCTCGGATACGCCACGGAACATGGTTATGTCCGCTACACGTCGACTTTGCTGGAAGCGTGGCGAAACTCCATCGCAGGCCTGACAGAGGCCTTGGCCACTGCGCTTTCAAGCACTAGCGAAGACTTTGCGAAGATCACCGTTGATACGGACTGGAACCACGATCCTGTCACTCGTTTCAGCATTGAGGAGGCCCGCAAGCATCGCGAGCGGGGGATATCGCTGGGCATGTTTTTGGGTCTGTTTATTTATTACCGCCAGACCTATCAGGACTGCATGCGCGAGTTTATTCCCCCGGGGGCGGAGCGGGACCGGTTGGAGCATCTGGTGGTGCGTTTTTTTGACCGTATGGGCGCGGCTTTTTGCGTCGAGTGGGCGCAATCCAAGGATGAAACCGTCATGGCAGGCATGTCCTCCATGCTGCGAGCCGTGACGAATGAGAAGAATCGCTACCTTACTTTTTTCGAAAGCGTTACGGCTCCGGTCATTTTCGTAGACAGTTACGGCGCCATTGAAGATCTCAATTCCGCCGCGGCCAGGCTGGTCAACGCGGACGCCAGGCCTGGGCAGGAATACTACGCCGTTGAATCCGAAAACATGTCCGGAAGACTGTTTGGAAAACAGGTGGCGGATATTTTTCCCTGGCTGGCGGAGTTGGTGCGTATTGGTTTGGGCACGGGCGATTCGCCCACGGAGCGTGAAGTGTCTTTTTTCGGCCCGCTCGGAGAAAGGCATTTCATGGCGGTTTTAAGCACGCAGCCTGATGTGTCGGGGAAGGCCGCCGATTTCTCCCTTATCTTGTACGAAAAGACCCAAGAGCTCCAAACCAGAGAGCTTGTCACCAGAGCCAAGGAAGAATTGGAGCGTACTTTCGATACCATATCGGATCTGGTTTTTCTGGTCGACAACGGCTGGACCATCCTGCGGGCCAACAAGGCCTTGGCGGATCAACTCGGCGTGTTGCCCAGGGATCTCATCGGGCGATCCTGCCGGGAAGCTTTGGGCAGCACCTTTGGCCTGACTCCCGACGATGGCTGTGTCGACGATGGCGTTCCCGTTTCGTTCCAGAAGATGCCGGGCAAATTTCATGTCAATCGCAACGTCCTTCGCGATGGGGAGGGAAATGCCTTTGGCAGCGTTTTCGTGGCCCGCGACGTGACTGTCATGGAGCGCATTCAAGGGACGCTTCTGAATGTCGAGAAAAAGTACAAGAATATTTTTGAAAATGCGCGGGAAGGCATTTTTCAGAGTACGTCCGAAGGGCAATTCCTGAGCCTCAATCCCGCCATGGCCCGCATTTTTGGTTTTGATTCACCCCAGGAAATGCGGGCATGCTACACGGATATCGCCAACCAGATGTACGTTTTTCCTGAAGATCGTAGGCGCATACTCGAAGAAGGTCTGGCCACCGGAGAGATGGCAAACACGGACGTGCGGATGCGCTGCAAGGACGGCTCGGTCTTCTGGGCTGAATTGAATGGGCGGGTCGTGCGTGATGATGAAGGCCGGGTGGAGTATTTTGAAGGGTTTCTTTCGGATGTGTCCGAGCGGCACCGGTTTATCGAAGAGTTGGCGCTGAGCGAAAAACGCTTTCGAAGCCTTGTGGAGACAATGAGCCAGGGGTTGGTGCAGATTGATGACCAGGGTGTTTTCATCTACTGCAACGATCACTTCTGCGAGCTGGTCGAGGTTGCCCGGGAGGATCTGCTGGGAGTACCTCTGGCCACCCTGATTCATCCCGACGACACGGAGGTCCTTGAAGAGCTCTTGGATTATGGCGTTGACCCGGCACCCGGAGTGCATCTTGATATCCGTTTCAGGAGGAGGGAGTCCCACGCGTTCACCATCGTCACTCCGGTGCGCTTTTCAGCCCAGCAGGAGGACGAGCGGGGGTTTTGGCTTCTGGTCATGGATGTCACCCAGCGCAAGCTTCTGGAAAGCCAGCTGCTGCAGACCCAGAAATTGGAGGCCATCGGTCAGCTTGCGGCGGGCATTGCCCACGAGATCAACACCCCGACCCAGTATGTGCTCAACAATATGTGGTTCATCAAGGAATCCATCGAGCATCTCCACGCCGCCCTTGTCCGGCACGAGGAATTTTTTGATCTTGTAGTGGCCGAATCCACCCTGCTCGGCGAGGTAGCCGCGGTGCGCGCCCACGATGTCGAGCGTCAGATCTCTTTTTATCTTGGCGAGTTGCCGGCAGCTATCTCTGAAACCCTGCAGGGCCTGGAGCGGATCACCGCCATTGTCGGTTCGGTCAAGCAGTTCGCCCACCCCGGTCACGAAATGCAGCAGGAGGCCAACCTCAACACGCTGGTGGAGAACACCGTCAACGTGTCCCGCAACGAATGGAAATACGTGGCGGAGATGACCACGGACCTTGATCCAGAGCTCCCCGCCGTGTTCTGTCAGATGCAGGAGATAGGGCAGGTGCTCCTGAATCTCGTCATCAATGCCGCGTACGCCATCGTCGATGTCGGAGGCGGAAAAACCGGAGCCAAGGGTCGCATCAGCATCAGCACCCGCAGGCAAAGCGAGTGGGCCGAGATTCGGGTTAGGGACACGGGAACCGGTATCCCCGAGCATGCGCAGGGGCATGTCTTCGAGCCCTTTTTCACGACCAAGCCGGTGGGTATGGGCACAGGCCAGGGGCTGTTCATCGCTCATCGCGCGGTGGTCAAGAATCACGGCGGGACTATCAATTTTGAAACCGGGGCCGGTAAAGGCACAACCTTTATCATCAGGTTGCCTTTGGCGGGCAAGGAACGGGACGAGGACCATGCATAATCTCTGGAGCAATGGCGAGAGATTGTCGACTTGGAGTTGGACAACGATATATCATAGGCAGATTGAAGCATGATAGAGTCTGAAATGGAATCTGAATTTGAGCTCTCAGCAAACAGCTGCTTCGAGCCGCAGAGGCGCTTTGAGATTCTGCGCGATATTTTCGACAGCCTGAGTGAACATATCGCGGTGCTGGATCAGGATGGGCGTATCGTCGACGCCAATGCGAGCTGGCGACGTTTCGTGACGGAGAATTCGGGGACAACGCGGTGCAGGATAGAAGGCGAAAACTATATCGGGGTCTGCGAAAACTCCATCGGAACCTTCTCCGAGGAAGCCTGCGGCGCCGCCGCCGGAATCCGGGCAGTGCTCGCGGGAGAGCTACCTTTCTTTAGGTTGGAATATCCCTGTCATTCTCCTCACGAGAAACGCTGGTTTCTGATGACGGCCACTCCTCTTGTTTCGCACGGAATCATTGACGGCGCGGTAGTTTCCCACATCCAGATCACGTCGCGCAAGCTGGCAGAAGCGGCCCTGGTCCGTTACGAGCGCGCCATCGCCTCGTCTTCCTCCCTGGTTAGTATCATTGACTTCGATTTTGTCTATCAGCTGGTCAACGACAGCTATCTCAAGGTGCATCGCAAAAATCGCGAGGAGATTGAGGGGCGCAAGGTCGTGGAAATTGTGGACCGGCAGGTTTTCGATACGTTCGTGGAGCCGAACCTTAAACGATGTTTTGCCGGGGAGACAGTGCAGTTCGAGGCCTGGTACGATACCACGGGTGCTGGCAGGCGCTGCTATGCGGTTACCTATTACCCCTACCGCGAGCGGGACAATTCCATTTCCGGGGCCGTGGTCACGGCCACGGACATCACCGAGGCCAAGCTCCTGCGGGACGAGCTCGCCGGGAGCGCCCGTCGGCTGTCCGAAGCCCAGCGGCTGGCCCAGGTCGGCAGTTTTGAAAAGGACTACCTGTTGGGCACGAAGAGCTGGTCCGACGAGTTCTGCCGTATCCTCGGGTATGCGCCGGACGAGGTCGATCCGGACTTCAACCTGTTCATGCACCATATCCACCCCGAAGATGAGCCCGATTTCCAGAAAAATTTCGAGGCAGCCCAGGTCAGCGGAGAGGATTTTTCCACCGAACTGCGCATCCGCACCGTGCAGGGCGAGGAGAAGCATGTCAGTCTGACCTGCGGCTTCGACCTGCAAGAGGACGGAACGTATTTCCGCCTGCACGGAGCCATGGCCGACGTGACTTCGCGCCGCCTGGCCGAGTTGCGTCTGGAGCGGCTGGCAAATACGGATGAGCTGACGGGGCTGCCCAATCGGCGGCATTTTCTGGAGACGGTTCACAAGGAGATGGTGCGGTCCAGACGTTTTGGCAAGCCCCTGAGCGTGGCCATGGTCGACATTGATGATTTCAAGAAGGTCAATGACGCTCACGGCCACGGAGTGGGCGATCTGGCCTTGCAGCATGTGGCCAGGACCATCACGCGCATGCAAAGGGCCATTGACATGGTCGGGCGACTTGGCGGCGAAGAGTTCTGCATCCTTTTTCCGGAAACGGGGCTGGATGCCGGGACCGTGGCGGCGGAGCGCGTGGTCAGGGGGCTTGCCGATTCGATTCTCGACCACGAGGATCTCCGGCTGCGACTCACGGTCAGCATCGGCCTGGCCGAGCACGCGCACGGCGAGGACGTGGATGCTCTTTTGAAGCGCGCCGACGATGCGTTGTATGAAGCCAAGAGAAGCGGGAAGAACAGGGTGTGCTCGCGGCCTTAGTATCGGGTCCCGCTGTCAGGACGAAGGCGTTCATTTAAGGGAGGGCTTATGACTGAACTGATGGCCCAAGCCGAGAAGCTGCCCCGGGTTCCTTCCGAAGCGGCGCGACACTTTGTGGAGTTGGAAGACGTGCTCCTGGACGCGGTCAACGCGCGCCTGACGGGGCTGGCCGATCTGGCCGACCTCATCGGCGACAATCCCGAGGACGTCATGCTGACCAACCATCGCAACCATGCCTCCTTCATGGCCAGCGTGTTTCATTTCGGGAACTATGGACTTCTGGCCAAAACCCTGCCCTGGGTGTACCGGGCCTACCATAATCAGGGCTTTGCCCATGCCTATTTTTCTGTGGAGCTTGAGGCCTGGAGGGATGCCCTCCGCGAGGCCATGCCGGAAGACGGCGCGGAAATACTCGCCGTCTACGAATGGATGCTCTGCCGGCACGAGGATGTGATCAAGCTCTCTTTGCCGCCGGCCGAAGATGCCGCATCGCCGGAAGAAAAGTGGCGGCCGGCCTATGAAGAACTCACTGCCGCGCTTCTGGCCGGGGATGTAACAACGTGTCAGGGCTTGACCAGGCGCATGGTCAACAGCGCATCGGAGATGGCCTGCTTCTTCGTTCATGTCCTGCAACCGGCGCTGTACACAATCGGCGTGCGCTGGGAGAACGCAGAGATACGCGTGGCCCATGAGCATCAGGCTTCGGCCATTGTGTCCCGTCTTCTGGCGTCCATCCCTGTGGCTGAATTCGCTGCGGTCACGTCGCGCGGCAAGGTCGTGGTCAGCACCGCCGCCAACGAATTTCATGAGATAGGAGCCTGGATGGTCGCCTATTGTCTGGAGAGCGACGGATGGGACGTGCGCTATCTCGGGGCAAACCTCCCCGGCGAGGATCTTTTGGCCTTTGTGCGCGCCGAACGGCCCGACCTGCTCTGCCTGTCCTTGACCATGGCCTTCAACCTTGGTTCGATCAAAAGGATCATCAAAGGCATGCGGGCTGAATCGTCCCTGGCCCAGACAAAGGTCCTTGTCGGCGGACAGGCCCTGCTGAGCGACCCCACGCTGGTGCATGACCTGGGGGCGGACGCGTTTGTTGCGGATTGCAAGGACGCCATCCAAGCGGCCAGAAGTTTTTGCACACGGGAGGAATGATGGACTTCTGTACACGCATTTCCTGGGCGCGTTTCCTGGCGGAATTCCTGGAGCACGCAGACAGTCTTGTGGTCATCCAGGCCGATGCAAAGGGCCGCATCGTGGAGTGTAATCTGGCCTTGATGCGTTTTCTGCGTAAAGATGAGCGTCCCCTGGGCAGGCTTCTGGGCGAGATCTTTCGGTCCACGGATGGCTCGATCCCTGATTTTTGCGCGTTCAGCCCCGATAACCCGCCCCTGCCCCAGATCCTGAAGCTGCGGAGCTGCGACGATGTCTTCAAGGTGACCTGCTCCGTTCATGACTCGCAGATGCTTGTCCTGGCCGAGCACATAGGATGTTCGAACAACGTGGTCATGCAGACCATGTCCTCCCTGACCAACGAGCTGGTCAACATCGGCCGCGAGCTGTCGCGCAAGAACCGGGAACTCGGGGAAGCCAAGAGTCGGATCGAGGCCATCAGCCGCACGGACTCCCTGACCGGCCTTGCCAACAGACGTTTTTTCATGGAGCGTCTTCAAGAGTCCATTTCCCTGGCCGATAGGCATGAGCAGGAGCTTTGTCTGCTCATGGCCGATCTTGATCACTTCAAGCGGATCAACGACACCCATGGCCATGACACGGGGGACAGGGTCTTGCAGTCCTTTGCGGCGATATTGAGCCGGTCATGCCGCAAAGAGGATCTTGCGGCGCGCGCAGGTGGAGAGGAATTTTTTCTGCTGCTGCCCATGACAAGCGAGGAGGATGCCTTGCGCATGGCCGTTCGGATGTGCGCCTCCATGCGCGTGCTTGATGTCCTGGAGCAGGGTGCGCCGGTCACGGTCAGCGTGGGAGTGGCCTGCCATCATCGCGGAGACAGCCCCGACCAGGTGCTTAGGCGCGTGGATCAGGCCTTGTTGCGCGCCAAGGAGCAGGGGCGGGACCGGGTCAGTCTGTGACGAAAACATGCATGCTGGTCTCCATGGAGGGAGTGTGAGCGAAAGAATTCTTTTTGTGGATGACGAGAAATTCGTGCTCGAAACATTCAGGCGCAATCTGCACAGGCATTTCAGGATCGAGACGGCCGAAGGACCCATGGCCGCGCTGAAGCAGTTGGAGACCAACGGACCCTTTGCCGTGATCGTTTCCGATCTGAAAATGCCGAATATGAGCGGGGTGGAACTCTTGAGCGCGGTCAAGAGTCGCTATCCCGATACGATTCGCATCATGCTCACCGGTCAGGGGGATCTGGACGCGGCCATGGCGGCCGTGAATCAGGGCGCGATCTTTCGTTTTCTGACCAAACCCTGTTCCCCGGAAGCGCTGCTTAACGCCGTAAACGACGGCCTGGGCCAGCACCGTCTGGTCATGGCCGAGAGGCAACTGCTGCAAGGTACTCTGCGGGGCTGCATTCAGGTCTTGTCGGAGCTTTTGGCCCTGGTCAGCCCCAAGGCCTTTGGTCGTGGAGAGCAGGGCAAGGCGCTGGTCTCGGACATCGTGCAGATCCTCAAACTCGACGGGTCGTGGAAGTATGAACTGGCGGCCATGCTCAGCCAGATCGGGTGCATCACCCTGCCGCCGAAAATCCTGGAGCAAAGGATTTCAGGCGAAAAACTCTCCGTCGAGGAGGAGGAGATTTTTCTGATGCATCCCGGAATCGCCGGGAACCTGCTGCGCAATATTCCCAGGTTGGAGAGCGTGGCCGAGATGGTCTCCGGCCAGGAACTGCCTCTGGCGGACGGTCCCACCCCGGGCGCGATGATCCTCAAGGCCGCATTGGATTTCACGGACATGACGTCTGTCGGAATATCTGAAAATGAAGCCTTAAAGCGCATGCGTGAACAGCCAAAAGTCTATGACGCCAGGGTTGTCAATGCCTTGAGCGAGGCGCTGGAGAGGAGGAACAGGAGCGAGATGCAGTGTCTGACCATCGCTGAATTGCGTGAAGGCATGGTCCTGATGGATCCGGTGGTCAGCGGCAAGGGTGCAGTGCTGATGCAAAAAGGCCAGGTCATCACCAGCGCCGCCTTGGCGCGTTTCATCAACTTTGGAGCTATCCTGGGCATCGAGGAGCCGATCCGGGTTCTGGTCAAGGTGGAGCAGAACGCACTTCCCGACGCGGATTGAAGCGGTTTTCAAAACCGCGGCACCTATCTTAAAAGCCGCAGCAGTTCCGGCATGAAGGTGGGCACGGACCAGCCAAGATAGCGATTGAAGGTTTCCAGGATCGCGACCAGCAGCAGGCTTGCGTGTACCAGCGAGAGCGCGGCTACGCCGACCATGGAGACCTTGAGTCGCATTGGATTTTCGCTGACGCTGATCAGTAGTGAGAGAAGCATGGCCAGTCCCAGACAGGCCGCGCTGGCCAGTCCGGCATAGAAGATCTGGGGCAGGTGCAGATTGAAGACCCCTTTGAGGCTCGCGTAGAGCCAGATCAGTACCGCCAGTACGATCAGGCCGCAGACCAGATGCCATTTGGCCAGGAAAGGGGCTGCGAAGCGATAGTAGTCCCGCCCCCAGTCATCCACGCCCCGGCGCAGCAGCAGATAACATAGGCCGATCCCCGCCGCCAGGCACAGGGACAGCGGCAGCCAGAGCGCCATCAGCGGCCACAGGGCCGATCCCCACGGCGGCAGAAAGGCCGGGGAGTCAGGGCTGCCTTCCCGAAAGACGAGCAGGCCCAGACCCGCCAGCGCCCAGTATCCGTACTTGATGGGCAGGTTGGCCACGCATCCGAGCAGGAAATGGACGGTTTTGCGATCTTTGGCGCGCTGCCAGCCCAAATCGTATCCGGCCAGAGCCATGCTCCCGAAGAAAGGCAGGGCCAGGGCGGCGATCAGCAGCAGGCGGTTGCCTGTCACGAATTCGGATTGCCAGAGCGGGTCAGAGAGCAGAAGCACCGCGCAGGCCGCGACCACAATCCAAAAAAGTACATGACCACCCAGAGCCAGTCTGGATATTTGTCTGGCCGTACGGGCGGGGAACGGTTTCCCGGAAATGAGCCCGAAGAGTTCGCTGACCAGGGCGATGGGCGGGGCACCCCAGAAAAGGGCGGCCAGGAGCAGGGGCAGAGGAAGTAGGGCAAATGCCCACAGGGGTACTAAGAGCGCCATGTGAACCTCGTGCGCGGTGTCGTTTTTTATGCAAATATCCGGTTATTTCGTCTGGCCCAGGAGCAGGTTTGCAGACAGATGGGCTTGCCTCCAAGAGCTTTTGCAATCAACGCCGGATGGGTATGACTAAGGGCCGGCCGATCTGATCGAATGGGGGCTTTCTGCCCCAAAAGAGCGCAAGAGGCAAGGCGGTACCACCCTTGAAAATTGGCGGGTTCTCTCCTATGCCAGTGGCTTAATGCGGGAGAAAACGGTGAATAATACATGAGATCAACGCTGGTCTTTGTGACCGGAATGCTTGTCGGGGTTCTGCTTTCCTGGGCAAGCGGTCCTGCGTCCATGTATCTTGCCCGTGGCTGGCCTGCCTTGCGACTGGTAGAGGCGCCCGACGGAATTGTGGCGGGTTCCAAATCTTTGCGGACCGACTCCTTCCCCGTCCTGAGGCCTTCCGCATCAGCCCTGCGCAGACCGGTTACGCACAGCGTGCGCATGGCCAAGTCAAACGTGATCCTGGTCCGGGAGGCTGCCGTTTCATCGAATGCCACCAGTGCGCACTTATCAGTGAAGTCTCCCGTAGAGCCTGCCGCTCCTGCCGTTGCCGCGAACGCGACCCGCGGCCCCGATTCAAAACCGATCGCTGCACCTTTGCCTGAATCGGTTCAAGCTGCGCCAGCTGGGCAAAAAACATCCGTGCCAGCGCCGGACATTTCCAAATCCGCGCCGGACATTTCCAAACCCAAGCCGGTCGTTTCCAGCGCGGATAGTGCAGTCAAGGCGAAGGCATCCACCGCATCGGCGGGTGCCTTGAAAAAAAAGATCGCGGCACAAACTACGCCCGAGCAGGATTACGCCCGCGCGCTCAAGAGCTACCAGAATGGCCGTCATGCGCTGGCCCGGGAGCAGTTTGCCGCGTTCATGCAGGATTTTCCCCGCCACAAGCTTTTGCCCAACGCCCTCTACTGGACCGGGGAGGCATGGTACGCCGAGGCTCGCTATGACCGCGCCATGAAGTTTTTCACGCAGGTCGTGCAGGACCACCCCCGCCATGCCAAAAGCGCGGACGCGCTCCTTAAGCTTGCCTACTCGGCATTGCGTCAGGGACAGCCTGGGCAGGCCGGGGTTTATCTGCAGCAGCTGGAGGCACGCTACCCCGACTCCCCGGCTTCCCGCCTTGGCCGGCAGGCGCGTGGCAGGATACAGGGGCGCAACGAATTCAAAGCGGTGGCGCTTGCCCATGGATGAATTCAGCTCCAGCCTGGCCTTGCGCCACACCAGCGGTCTTGGCCCGCGTACCTGGAAGCGTCTGCTTTCGCATTATGGCGACGCCCTTTCCGCCGTTTCGGATTCCTCATCCTGGACAGCACGCGGTCTGGTTTCGGCACGGGTGCAGGCCGAATTCGTCCGGGGCGGCTGGCGCGAAAAGGCCGAAGACGAGCAGCGCCGGGCGCAGAGTTTCGGTTTTCCCGCTGTTTTTTTTGGCGACCGTGCCTACCCGGATTTGCTGCGCGAGATTCCGGATCCGCCTCTTTTTCTGTATTATCTTGGTGACCTGACTTTGTTGACCCGGCCTTGTGTGGCCGTGGTCGGGTCACGGGGCGCCTCGCGCTATGGCGTGGACATGGCGGAGAGTATGTCGGCCTTTTTGAGCGCGTCCGGTATCTGCGTGGTCTCGGGCTTTGCCCAGGGCATCGATCGCGCCGCACATCAGGGTGCCCTGCGCGGAGTGGGTGGTACCATCGCCGTTTTGGGCACGGGCCTTGACCTTGTTTATCCGGCCTCCAACACCGATCTGTGGAAACAGGTCGCCGCCCATGGGCTCATCGTCAGCGAGTTCGCGCCGGGGACCAGGCCCGAGGGAATGAATTTTCCCCACCGCAATCGCATTGTCAGCGGCCTTTCTCTGGGTGTATTGGTTGTTGAAGGGGCACTTGGCAGCGGTAGCCTGATCACCGCCAATCTGGCTTTGGCCCAGAACCGCGACGTTTTCGCTCTGCCCGGTCCGGCCAACCTTAAAAACTATCAGGGCTGCCACCAGCTCATCCGTCAGGGTGCTTGCCTTGTGCAGAGCGGGGAAGATATTCTGCAGGAATTGCAGCCTCGGCTGGGCACTCTTTGTGTGCCGGAGGCGTCCATCCCCGCCAAGTCCCGGTTGTGTGAGCCGGAAGATCCGGAGCAGCGAGTCGTGCATCGCCTGCTTGCAGGTGGCGAGGCCCTGCATATCGACACCCTGACCCGCCACACGGGCTGGGCGGCTAACAAGGTCAGCTCCACGCTCCTTTTCATGGAACTTCAGGGGCTTGTGAGGCAGCTTCCGGGTATGTACTATGTCCTTGCAACTTGACCTAAAAGATCACGGGAGAAGAATATGCAAAAAATACCCCTGCAGCTGGCCCGGCCGGAAATGATTCTGGCCAAGCCCGTGACCCGGGAGAACGGGATGGTGCTCATCGCCGCAGGAACGGTTTTGACCGCGGGGCTTATTTCCAGGTTGGACAACATGGGTGTGGAGCTGCTCGTGGTCGAGGGCGAGACTCTGGAAATGGGAGGTGGATGCAACGAGGAAGTGCTCGTCAAAAAGCGCGAAAGGCTTGAACATCTTTTTCGGAATTTTGCTGACGACAGGTACATGCAGCAGGTCAAGCAGCTCGTTTCCGACTATTATGCGCGCCAGTGTGCCCTGGCCGCAGCTGCGCAGGCGGCAAAAGAAGAGGGACAATAATGGAAGACGATCTGCGAACCAAACAAAAGGGTGCGATTCTGGCGGTCAAGGATCTGCCGACCCTACCCGGAGTCCTGCAGGAGGTCGCGATCCTGGTCGAGAACCCCAACTCCTCCACGGATCAGATAAGCCGGGCCATCTCCAAGGACCAGGTCCTCTCGGCCAAGGTCCTCAAAATGGTCAATTCGCCCATCTATGGTTTTCCAGGGCGCATCGGCTCCATCCAGCACGCCCTGGTGCTGCTCGGCTTCAATGTCATCAAGGGCATCATCATCTCGACCTCTGTCTTCGAGGTCATGAACGAGAACATGAAGGGCCTGTGGGAGCACAGCCTGGGCTGCGCCCTGGCCTGTTCCGCCATCGCCCGGCAAATCGGCTGCAAGGATCCCGAGGAGTACGCCGTGGCCGGCCTGCTGCACGACATCGGCAAGGTCGTGGCCGCGGTGCAGCTCCCGGAAAAACGCGTGGCCATTGACGCCCTCGTCCTGGAAAAGGACATCTCCTATCGTCAGGCCGAAAGCGAGGTGCTGGGTTTCGCCCACGACCGCATCAATCTCTGGCTGTGCAACTACTGGAATCTGCCTGCGAATCTCAAGGAAGGGCTTTCCTATCATCATCGGCCCATGTCGGCCACGCTGTACCCGAAGGTCGCGCAGGTCGTGCATGTGGGGAATTTTCTGGCGCGTCTGTTTGGCGTGGGCAATGGGGGCGACAATCAGGTCAGCGCCCTCGACGAGGGAGTGCTTGAGGCCCTTGAGATCACCCCGGAAGCGCTTTTCAAGATCATGGATGGTCTGGAACGCGAATTTGTGGACTTGACCTAGGAACCCCGCATCATGAAGGAAGGCAAACATTTTTTTCTGGTCACCGCCGATGCCAAGCTCGAAGGCAGTCTGCGCGCCCTGTGGCCCGAGGAGGAGGTCAAGTGGACCTGCTTTAGCAGGGGCACCTCGGCGCTGGAATTTCTTTTCAGCGAGCCTCCGGACCTCCTGGTCGTGGACGAACAGTTGCCCGATCTGGCCGGGGTGGATCTGGTCCGCCTGATCAAGGGTGAGAACGTCTACCGCCAATTGCCGGTGGTGCTCTGTCTGGCTAGCGAAGACCTGGCCGAACTTCAGGATTTCAGCACGCTCGAGATCGATGATTTTCTGGTCAAACCGTTTTCGCCGTCCATCGCCAAGGGCCGTCTGATTCTGTCCTACCACCGCTCCACCCGTGAACTCGACGCCAGCCCTCTGACCAAGCTGCCCGGCAACACATCCATAATTCACAGAATCCAGGATCTCATCGATAGGCAGGAGGATTTCGCCCTGGCCTATATCGATCTGGATCATTTCAAGTCGTTCAACGACAAATACGGCTTTTCACGGGGAGACGAGGTTCTGCTCATGACCGCGCGGGTCATAGTCAATTCCATTCGCGGCTTCATGGGCGCGGGCACTTTCGTCGGCCATGTGGGCGGGGATGATTTCGTCTTCATCGTGCCGCCGGAAAAGGCCGAGAGCGCCTAGTCAGCAGGTCATCGACAATTTCGACTCCATTGTGCCCCATTTCTACGACCAGGAGGACCGCGCGCGCGGGGCCATCCACTCCCTTGATCGCCGGGGCAAGGAACAGGTTTATCCGCTCATGGCCATCTCCATTGCCGTTGTCTTGAACCCCGGCGGCAAGCTCAAGCACTTTGGCGAGGCTTCCCAGATCGCCATGAACCTGAAGAAGGAAGCCAAAAAGAACCCCAAGAGTTGCTATGTCATGGACAAACGGGCTCGCGCCTGACCCTGTCGCCCTTTTTCTGCTTTATCTGGACGCCCAGCGTGGCTATTCTTCGGCTACCGTGGCCGCCTACGGGACCGATCTTGAAGGCGCGCACCTCTTTCTGGGGCGCAGGAGCAAAGGTTTTGATAGCCCGGGCGAGGTGACCAAGGCGGACATCACCGCGTATCTGGCCGACCTGCACAGGCGCGGGCTGGCCAAATCGAGTGTCTGCCGCAAGCTCTCGGCTTTGCGCGCCTTTTACCGCTTCCTGCGTCAGCGCAAGATGGTCGTGGAAGACCCCTGCGCGGCCCTCTCCAACCCGAAGCTGCCCAAGGTTCATCCGAAGGTGCTCAATGTCGATCAGGCCATCCATCTGGTCGAAACCGAAATCACCCTTGACCCCGAAGGCCTGCGTGACCTGGCTTTGCTTGAGGTGCTCTACGGTTCGGGGCTGCGCGTCAGCGAGGCCCTCGGGCTTGATTTCGCCCATGTGGATCTGGACCAGAAGCTGGTGCGGGTGCTGGGCAAGGGCAGAAAGGAGCGCCTCGTTCCCCTCACCGGGCCGGCGGCGGAGCGTCTTGGACGCTATATTGAGCAGCGCGGGGCGTTTGCTCCGGCGGCGCGGGAGCAGGCGATTTTTCTGGGCAAGCGGGGCGGGCGGCTATCGCGCAAGCAGGCGGACCGCATCGTCAAGGAGATGGCCGTGCGCAGCGGCGCGCCCTGCTCCATCAGCCCTCACACCCTGCGCCACAGCTTCGCCTCACACATGCTCCAGGCCGGGGCGGACCTGCGCAGCGTGCAGGAGCTCCTCGGCCATTCCCGCATCTCAACCACCCAGCGCTACACCCACCTTGATCTCGCGCAAGTCATGCGCGTCTACGACGCCGCCCATCCCCTGGCCGGGGGCAAAGACAAGAAAGAAGACTGATCCTACTGCATCTGCTCAAGTCCGGTCACGGGCACGGCCAGGTCGTTGCTGAGGACCCACAGGGCCAGCATGTGGCGGAGCGTCAGGTCAGCCTGGGCGATGGCCTCCCGGTCCGCTTCGCGGTTTGCCATCTCCTGGATGGCGAGCATGTATTCCTTGGCCAGGGTGAATTCGGCGCAGATCTCGCGCACGAAATCCTCGTAGAGGTCGGGTTCCTCCTGGAAGAGCTGGTCGAGGACGCTCATGGTGCGGGTCAGAGAGAAGAGAGTGATGTCGGCAAGCTGCGGCATGATGAGTCTCCATGAAAAGAGCCGGTTGCGGAGAGTCCCGTAACCGGCTTGCAATGTTGAAGGAATAAAAATTACAAACCGAGCTGACTCAAAAGGTCATCCACATCCGTCTGCGAGCTGGCGTCCTGCGGTCCTTTGAGTTCCGTGGCCCGGGCTTTGGATGCCTGGCGGATTTCCTCTACGGATTGCTCGGGGTTTTGCTCCATGGCTTTAAGGGACAGGCCCGTAGCCATGTAGAGTTCGAAAACCACCTTCTCGATCTGCTGCAGGGCCGCGACAATGCGCTTGATGCGCTGTCCGGTCAGATCCTGAAAGCTTAAAGTGGTCATGATCTCCATCAGGTCCGCGCCCAGGGCTTCGCTGCCGGCCCGCAATTCCTCGATTTCCGGTTTGGCGCTCCCGTTTTCCAGGGAGGCGAGGAGTTGCATGGTGCGGTCGTTCATATCCAGCTGCTTTTCCACCAGACCCATTATGCTCTCGGTGGCTTGTTCCGTGGTCTGCAGGATGGCCCCAAGCTGCGTCGATGCTTCGGAAAACATCTCGTCGGCCACAGGGGCCGTGGCCACCGGCAATTCGGAGGTGCTGTTGGTCGCGGCGGCATTGATTTCCTTGTAGATGGATTTCAGACCCGCCTGCAGGTCGGTGCTGATGGCGCGGTAGAATTCGCCTTCGGTCAGGGCCAAGGTCAGGGCGCGGCTGATTTCTTCCGTCAAGGCAGCCGAGATGACCTCCCGGATGGTGCTTTCGGCCTTGGTCGTGATTCTGTTCAGAAGTTCCTGACTCAGCTGTTCTTTGTGCATGCCTGGTTCCCGGGGTTAGGATGAGGGGGCGAGGTGACGTTCCAGTAATTTTTCGCGTTGCTTGGCCACGACGAACTGAATGATCTTTTCGCGTTCGCAGTCGCGCATGTCTTTGAATTCCATGGCCCAGACCCGTTCGCCCGGATGCTCTTCGGACCGGAGGATGAATCCGATGGCACCGGCCAGGCGCTGGGGCTGGTTGCTGAGCGCGATGACCACCTCCACGCCCTGTCCCGATTCAAATTCGAGGTCCGCAGAAAATTTGATCCCCGCGCCGCTGATGTCATGGATGAGCACGGGCACGGGGAAGTCTTCGTGCAGGGTCTGCTGGGTCAGGAGCGAGAGGACCGCGTCCAGCTTTTCGTTCATGGTGCGCAGATAGGGCCCCAACCCGTCGGGCAAGGCGGACTGCGCGGCCTCGGAGAGTTGCGGCGAGGCTCCCGTCTGGGTGCAGGCAAAAAGGGAGGTGAGCCGGCCTGCAGGCAGGATGCGCAGATATCCTTTCAGGGCCGTGTCGATGCGGGCGTAAGCGCGCTCTGGAACGTTCATGACTCCTCCTTTACCACGTATTCGGGTCGACCTCCATGATCATGGCCCGAACCGGACATACGGTGACACACATGTTGCAGGCGGTGCATTTGTCCTGGTCGAAATCAACCAGCCTGGTCGACAGGTTAAGATGCAGGGCCTTGGACGGGCACAGAGCCGTGCACAGACCGCAGTGCATGCACGACTCCTCGTTGCGGGAGATTTCGTGGGCTACCGGCGTGACCTTGATGCCCTGCTCCTGCAGGTAGGTCACGCCCTGGCGGTAGTGTTCCCGGGTGCCCGAAAGCTCAAGGATCATGTGCCCTTCGCGGCGTGGATTGATGTTCGCCTGCAAGATGTTGAAGGTCAGGTCGAAGTGTCTGGCCAGATTGTACATCATCGGCTGTCCCGAGGACTGGGGGGGGAAGCGCAGGCTGACAATGCGGCTGTATTCTTGGGTGGACATGGATTTCCTTGCGTGCGGCTAGTTGCCGCCCTTCAGATATGCCTGGGCGCGCTTGGCCTCGGCGGACTCGGGGTGTTTCTTGATCAGATCTTCCAGCACCAGTTTGCCAGCCTGGTCCTTCTTCAGCTTGAAGAAGGAGATGCCCTGCTTGAGGAGGGCCGCCGTGTATTTGTTGGACGATTTGTGCTCCTCGATGACCTTCTGGTAGGTCAGGACCGCGTTGGCGTAATCCTGCATCTGGAAAAAACATTCTCCCTGCCAGAAGACGGCGTTGGGCACGAGGGGGTCCTTGGGGAAACCCTTGACGAACTCCGCCCATGTGCTCTGAGCCTCTTTGTATTTCATGGCGTAAAAACTCGCCAGGGCCTGCTGGTAGAGTTCCTGTCCGGGAACGTCGGCCTGAGGCGCAGTCTGCGGCCGGGTCTCGGGGGTGCTCACGGCCGGGGACGCGGGCTGCGTTTCGGGCTGGGGAGCGTCGCCGGGAACTTCAGGCACGCCAGGACTTAAGGGGGGAACGGTTCCCGGGAAGCTCCCTGCCGGCGAGGTCTGGGCCGGAGGCTGCTGCGGCATTTCATCAAAAACGACGCCAAGCTGGGAGGCCATGAAAAGAGTCTTGCGTTCAAGATCGACGACCCTGGTGTTGAGCGAGTCCACGGTCACGAGTCCGCCTGCGGCCTGCTGCTGCATGTCCTGAGTTCTGCGCAGGTCATCGAGCTGTCCAGTCAGGTCGGCAATCTGGCTGCGCATGGTGTTCACTTCCGCCCAGTTGTTGGCCTGGGCAGGCTGGCTGCGCGCCAATTCGGCCTCCAGTTGGGCGATGCGTTCCTGCTGTTTGATGCGCTCCTGCTCCTGCGAATAGACCTGGCTGCGCAGGCGGTCAAAGTCCGAGGTGGTGACGCAGGCCGGAATTGTGCCCAGCAGGGCCGCCAGGGCTCCGGTGATCAGAATTTTCCTGCCAAGGTGTAAAGAAGACATGCGAACCTCTCTCTCTGGTGCTGTTTTCATCTAGTGCGCCTCAACCGCGGGCGGAAGAAGCCGTTCATTGTTTTTTTATGGCTCGTTTTCTTCCGAAGAGGATATAACCCAGTCCGCCAACGACCGGCAAGACGACTTGGGCCACAATCCAGGCCGCCCGCTCCTGATGCGTCGGAAATTCGTGCGTGTACAGGTGCCAGATGGCCCAGAAATTGGGCAGAATGGGTAAAATCAGGAGCGGGATCGCGTAAACGAGTTTGTCAGGGGGAATGTTAAAGAACATTGCGTCTCCTGTGCTGGATGATGAAGAGCCCCAGTCCCACCGCCCCCAGGGCGATGATCTGGGTCACGCTGATGGGTCCGAAATCTCCGCGATAGTCGGCGCGGAAGAGTTCGATGACAAACCGGAACGTTCCGAAAAGAGCCAGGAAAATGCCCATGAGCTGGCCCGTGTTTCGTATTTTTGATTTGAGGGCCAGGGTCACGGCAAAGCACGTCAGGCCCGCCAGGCTGTGGTAGAGTTGGGTGGGATGCAGTGGCACGTGCAGCGGAGCCAGAGACTCAGGGTCAAAAAAGGTGATGGCCCAGGGCAGATCGCAGACGTCCCCGTAGCAGCATCCTGCGGCCAGACAACCTATGCGGCCCACGGCTTCTCCCAGGCCGACGCCCGGAGCCAGGACGTCCATCCATAGCCAGGGGTTTTCTTTTCTGATGCGCAGAAAGGCCAGGGCAAAAAGCGTGGCCATGATGGCGCCCCCGGAAAAGACCAGTCCGCCCTTCCAGAACATCACGATTTCCTGGGGGTTGTTCCAGAAATAGCTCGGGTTGATCAGCACGTACAGTGCGCGCGCGCCGAGGATGGCTCCGAGGATGATGTAGAAGCCAAGGTCGGAGACAGTGTCGGGGCTTAAGCCCCTGGCCCGCGCCTCGCGCATGGACCAGGCAATGCCAAGCAGGAATCCCGCCGCGACAAAGAGGCCGTAAGTATGCAGCGCGAAGGGGCCAAGCTTGAATCCGAAAATGATGAAGGGGGCGAACTCAATTATTGTCGGGAACACAGCGACGCCTCTGCTGGTAAAAAGACACGAGAAGCGAGGCTGCGCCAACGCAGATACCCATGTCGGCCACATTGAAGGCCGGCCAGTGCATGTCGCCCACGTAGAAATCCAGGAAGTCGACCACCACCCCGAGCCGCGCCCGGTCCAGCAGGTTGCCCAGGGCGCCGCCGAGGATCAGCCCGAGCCCGTAAACAAAGAAGGGGCCGTCATCCTCCTGGCTTCTGGACAGGAACCAGATGAGTCCCACGGCCAGGATCGAGACCACGATGAAGAAGGGCCGCTGCCAGTCTATGTCGTGGCGGTTCAGAAAGCCGAAGGCCGCTCCCCGGTTTAGGATGTGCACGATGTCGAAGAAGCCCGGAATGACAGTGAAGCCCTTTTCCCAGACCGGGATGGCCTGCTGGATCCAGAGCTTGCTCAGTTGGTCCAAAGCAAAGACCACGGCCGCGATCAGACCGATGGTCCGGTAACGCCGCCCCATGTCGGGCTTGCAGGGAACGCGGCGGAGCTTAGCCATGGTATTCCTTGAGCACCTGCGTGCAACGCGGGCAGGCCGTGGGATGTTCGGGGTCCGTGCCCAGGTTTTCGTCGTAGATCCAGCAGCGGGCGCATTTTTCGCCCAGGGCCTTGGCGATGACCACGGCCACGCTCTCGACCTCGCCCCGGACGGCCTCGGCCGGAGCCGGTTCGTCCGTGACCTGCGCCTGACTGACGATGAACACGTCGCGCAGGTCGGCAGCAACGCCGCAGAGCGCGGCAAAAGCCTGGTCCGTGGCGTGGATCGTCACTTTCGCGTCCAGCGAGTGCCCGAGCGCCTTGGACTGGCGCAGGGGCTCGATGGCCCGGGTCACATCGCCGCGCACGGCAAAGACCAGGTCCCAGATGGTCTCTTCCTCTTCGCTCAGGAGCGCACCTTCAATTTCCGGCACGCGCATGGCGAAGACCGTGCTGCCCGCCGGACGCATGGCCTCTGGCAGGTGCTGGAAGATCTCCTCGGCCGTGAAGCTTAGGATCGGGGCCATGTCGCCCACGATCATGAGCAGCATGTGGTAGAGGGCGGTCTGGGCCGACCGGCGCTCCAGGCTGGTCGCGCCGTTGACGTAGACGCGGTCTTTTATGATGTCGAGATAGTAGGAGCTCAGGTCCGTGGTGCACAGGTTGTGCAGGGTGTGGTAGACCTTGTGAAACTCGAAGTTTTCGTAGGCCGCCTGGATGGTCTGGTGCTTGGTGCGGACCATGTTCAGGGCGTAACGGTCCAGGGGCAGCATGCTGGCCGGGGCAATCAGGTCCGTGGCCGGGTCGAAGTCGCTCAGGTTGCCGAGGATGAAGCGGCAGGTGTTGCGGATTTTGCGGTAGGCGTCGACCAGGCGGCGCAGGATCTCGTCGGAGATGCGCAGGTCTTCCTGATAGTTTTCCGAGGCCACCCACAGGCGCAGCACTTCGGCGCCGTGCTTCTCGATGATTTCCTGCGGGGCGACCACGTTGCCGATGGATTTGGACATCTTGCGGCCCTGTCCGTCGAGCACGAAGCCATGGGTCAGTACGGTTCTGTAGGGCGGCACGCCGCGAGTGCCCATGGAGGCCAGCAGCGAGGAGTGGAACCAGCCGCGATGCTGGTCCGTGCCTTCAAGGTACAGGTCCGCCGGGAAGGAGCATTCGGGCCGGCCTTCGACCACGGCGGCGAAGCTGGTGCCGGAGTCGAACCAGACGTCCAGGATGTCGTCCTCTTTTTCCCAGTGCGTGCCGCCGCATTTGGGGCAGGTCAGGCCGCTTGGCACGACTTCCTCAAGCGGAGCCTCGAACCAGTAGTCCGCGCCGGTGGGGTGCGTGGCGAAGCGGTCCACGATGGAGTGGGCCCAGTCGCCGTCGAAATAGGCGTCGCCGCAGTCTTTGCACAAGAGGGCGATGATGGGCACGCCCCACATGCGCTGGCGCGAGATGCACCAGTCGGGGCGGAACTTGATCATGCTGTGGATGCGCTCCTTGCCCCAGGACGGGATCCAGCGCACGTCGTTGTCGATGGCATCCAGCGTCTTGCCGCGCAGGTTGTCATGTTCCATGGTGATGAACCACTGGGTCGTGGCCCGGAAGATGACGGGCTTCTTGCATCGCCAGCAGTGCGGGTAGGAGTGCCTGATCTTTTCGCTGCCCAAAAGGTGGCCGACCTCGGTCAGTTTGGCCATGACCAGGGGGTTGGCTTCAAACACGTTCTTGCCGCCGAAAAATTCGACGCCGGGCAGGAATCTGGCCTCGTCGTCAAGCGGGGAGAGGATCTCAAGTCCGTAACGCAGTCCGGTCTCATAGTCCTCGCGGCCGTGGCCGGGGGCGGTGTGCACGCAGCCCGTGCCCGCGTCGAGGGTCACGTAGTCGGCAGTGACCACGGGGGAGGGGCGGTCATAGAAGGGATGGCGGGCGATGAGCCCTTCCAGGGCGCTGCCCGAAACCGTGGCCCGCACGGACCACTCGCCCCAGCCGAAGCGTTCGGCGCATCCGGCCACCAGTTCCTTGGCCAGGATGTAAAAGGCGCCGCCGACCTGGACCAGATCGTATTCAAAGTCCGGGTGCACGGCCACGGCCAGGTTGTCCGGGATGGTCCAGGGCGTGGTCGTCCATATGACGATGAAGCTGTTGTCGGCCGGGGCCTGGGGGAAGACCTTGGCAAGTTCCTGTGCCTGCAGGGGGAAGCGCACATAGATGGAGGGCGAGGAGTGGTCGTCGTACTCGACCTCGGCCTCGGCCAGGGCCGTCTCGCAGGAACCGCACCAATAGATGGGCTTCTTGTTGCGCTGCACGGAGCCGAGCTTATAGAAATTGGCCAGCTCGCGGGCCGTGGCCGTCTCGTAGTCCGGGGTCATGGTCAGATAGGGCTTGTCCCAGGTTCCGAGCACGCCCAGACGCTTGAATTCCTCGCGCTGAATATCCAGGTACTTCAGGGCGTATTCGCGGCATTTCTTGCGGATCTCAAGGATGGAGAACGTGTTCTTGCCGCCCAGTTCCTGCTCGACTTTGAGTTCGATGGGCAGACCGTGACAGTCCCATCCGGGCACGTACTGGGCCTGGCGGCCGGTCAGATTGCGGTGCTTGACGATGACGTCTTTCAAAATCTTGTTCATGGCGTGGCCGATGTGAATATGGCCATTGGCATACGGAGGTCCGTCATGGAGGACGTAGGGCGCGCGGCCTTCATTGGCGCCGATCATGGCCCCATAGGCGTCAGTCTCGTTCCAGCCGTCCAGAATCTTTGGCTCGTTCTGGGTCAGGCTGCCCTTCATGGGGAAGGTGGTGGCGGGGAGATTCAGGGTTTTCTTGTAATCGCTCATGAGACGACGTTCCTCCGGGTTATCTGCTGTGCCGACGGGCCACGGGCCAGCGTGGCGAGCACAAATTTTCGTTATTTGCGTTGCAATGAAGGGCAGAACAGTGGAATATCCCGCACCCGAAGTCAAGTTTGACGCGGTCTCCAGGCTGCTTCAAAACGGCGATCCGCTTCGTCACTGCAGAAATCTCACGATTTCTTCAGCAGCCTGGATATTTGAAATTGGCAGGGAGTTAGAGCCTCATTTCCCACCGGTAGGCTGAGAGCGCGATGGCGTGAATGTCGTCGTGGGCGGGTTTCCAGTTCATGGTCGCGCGGATGCGGGTCGGATCGGAGATGAGCGCGGGCGGATCTCCTGCCCGGCGCGGGCTTTCGATCACGGGGAAATCCACTTTGCTGGCCTCTTTCACCGCGCTCACGATGTCACGCACGGAGTAGCCGTGACCGTAGCCGCAGTTGAAGATGCCTGCCGGGTTGCCGGCCTCCAGGTGACCAAGCGCCAGCACATGGGCTGCGGCCAGGTCGGTCACGTGGATGTAGTCGCGGATGCAGGTTCCGTCCGGGGTGTCGTAGTCCGTGCCGAAGATGTGCAGGGCATCCCTGCGGCCGAGCGCGGCCTGGGAGGCGACCTTGATCAGGTGCGTGGCATCGGGCGTGGACTGGCCGATGCGTCCCTCGGGGTCGGCTCCGGCCACGTTGAAGTAGCGCAGGATGACGAACGAGAAGCCCGGATGCGCGGCGGCCGTGTCCTCTATAACCCACTCGCTCATGAGCTTGGTGCGGCCGTAGGGGTTGATCGGTTTGGTGGGGCTGTCTTCGGTTACGGCGGCGGTATCCGGCATGCCGTAGACTGCCGCCGTGGAGGAGAAGACGAAGCGCGGGATGGCGTTTTTCACCGCCAGACGGATCAGTTCCGTGGTGTTGTTGGTATTGTTCATATAGTACTTGAGCGGATTCTCCACTGACTCGGGCACGACGATGGAGCCCGCGAAATGGAGCACCGCTGAAAATTTTTCTTTCGCCATGAGGCGGTCCAGCGCCTCGGTCTGAGCCAGATCGCCGACCACGAGACGGGCCGGGGGCAGCACGGCTTCGGCTTTGCCCGTGGACAGGTTGTCGTAGACCACTACCTCGTAACCGGCCTCGCAAAGGGCCAGCGTCGTGTGGGAACCGATATACCCGGCACCGCCGGTAACAAGAATCTTGGACATGTAATTCTCCTTTTCAAGCATTGACTTCGCACTCCCACTCTTTACAGAAGTCCTTCGGGCTTGCAAAGGGACTGGTTTGCAAAAGTGCTCAGTCAATCCTGCAAGACAGGCACAAAAAATCGCTTCCAAGGAGATCAACCGCCCATGGCCACCGGATTCACCCGCGTTTCAACTACGTATGTCCAGGAAATTTCATCACGGGCCGATATCTTCGTGCACGACAGGACAGGGGCGCGCATCCTGTCCGTGGTCAACGATGACGAGAACAAGGTCTTCGGCATCAGCTTTCGCACCCCCCCGTCCGATTCGACCGGCGTGGCGCACATCCTGGAGCATTCGGTGCTGTGCGGGTCGCGCAAGTACCCGGTCAAGGAACCCTTTGTGGACCTCTTGAAGGGTTCCTTGCAGACGTTTCTGAACGCCATGACCTACCCGGACAAGACCTGCTATCCCGTGGCCAGCCAGAACCTGAAGGATTTCTACAATCTGGTCGACGTCTATCTGGACGCGGTCTTCTTCCCGCGCATCACCCCCGAGATTTTCGAGCAGGAGGGGTGGCACCTGGACCTGCCGGCCAAGGGCGGGGAGCTGTCCATCAAGGGCGTGGTTTATAATGAAATGAAGGGCGTGTATTCTTCGCGGGATTCCCAGCTCGCCGAGCATTCCCAGCAATCCCTTTTTCCGGACACGACCTACGGGCTGGATTCCGGCGGCAACCCCCACGCCATCACGGAACTGACCTACGAGGGCTTTCTGGAGTTTCACCGCACCCTGTACCATCCTTCAAACGCCTGGATCTTCTTTTATGGCGATGACGACCCGGAGGTCAGATTTGAACTGCTTGGTGAATATCTGGATCAGTTTTCCGCTCTGGAGGTGAACTCGACCATCGCCCGGCAGCAGGCTTTCGACGCGCCGCGCGAAGTGCGGCGCGGTTTCGAGGCCATGGGCGAGGATGATGATGCCCTGGGCATGCTGACCATGAACTGGCTTCTGCCGGGCAAGGAAGACTCCGGGACCGTGCTGGCCTGCAAGATTCTGGACGGCCTTTTGACCGGCATGAACGCCTCGCCCCTGCGCAAGGCGCTCATCGAGTCGGGCCTGGGCGAGGACCTGACCGGGGCGGGCGTGGAGCACGAGATGGCCCAGATGTACTACTCCGTGGGCATGAAGGGCGTGTTGCCGGAAAATTTCCAGGCGGTGCGCGATCTCATCGTCACGACTCTTGAAGACATCGTGGCGCACGGCTTTGAGGCCGACCTGATCGAGGCCGGAATCAATTCCGCCGAGTTTGATCTGCGCGAGAACAACACCGGCTCCTATCCGCGCGGCCTCATTGTCATGCTGCGTGCATTGGGATCCTGGCTGTATGATCTCGATCCTCTGGAGTTGGTGGCCTTCGAGGCCCCCATGGCGGCCTTGAAGGAGCGCCTGGCCAGAGGAGAGAGGGTTTTTGAGGACCTCATCGAACGCCACATTCTCAAAAATCCTCACGCAAGCGTGGTCATTCTCGAGCCCGAAGAAGGTCATGCGGCGCGGGTGGAGCAGGAGGAAGAGGCGCTCATAGCCAAGCTGCGCGCGGATCAGACGGCCCTGTCCGACGACGAACTGGTGCGGCGCACGGAGCATCTGCGGCGCATGCAGGAGGCCCCGGATTCGCCAGAGGCCCTGGCTCTTTTGCCCAGCCTCTCCCGGGAGGACATCGATCCCGCGGTGCGGGTCGTGCCCACGGAGGTGCGCGACTGGGACGACGCCACGGCGCTCATGCACGATCTGCCGACCAACAACATCTGCTACATGGATCTGGCCCTGGACCTTGGCGCGGTGCCGGACAGGCTCATCCCCCTAGTCCCGCTCTTCGGCCGCGCCCTGACCGAGATGGGCACCATGCAGGAAGACTACGTGTCCTTCTCCAAGCGCATCAACAGCAAGACCGGCGGAGTCTACGCCCGGAGCCTCCTGTCCCAGCGCGAGGACGGCCCCGGCCCCGTGGCCCGGCTGGTGGTGCGCGCCAAGGCCGTGGGCGAGCGGGTCGGCGACATGATCGATATCGTGCGTGACGCCCTGACCCTGGCTCGCTTCGACGACCGTGAGCGCTTCCGGCAGATGGTGCTGGAGGAGAAGGCGGGACTTGAGCACGCCCTGGTGCCCTCCGGCCATCATTTCGTGGGCCTGCGCCTGCGCTCGCGCTTCAACCTGGCGGACAGCCTGCAGGAGCGTATGGGGGGGCTGGAGAATCTCTTCTTTCTGCGCGAGCTGGCCGAGAGAATGGACAATGATTTCAGTGGGGTGTTGTCCGACCTGGAGGAACTGCGCCGGGCGCTGGTGCGCAAGGACGGCGCGGTCTTGAACCTGACCATGGACGAGGCCATGCTCGCCGCTCATGGCGAGCGCTTTCGGGAATTCGTGGCGGGGCTGCCAGGCGGGGCCTTTGCCGACGCGGTCTGGCAGGTGCCGGGCGAGGACGGGCACGAGGGGCTCATCATCCCGGCTCAGGTCAATTATGTCGGCAAGATCTGCGACCTGCACCGTGCCGGCTACTCCTTTCACGGTTCAAGTCTGGTGGCCGTCAAATACCTGCGCACGACCTGGCTGTGGGAGCAGGTCCGGGTCCTGGGCGGAGCGTATGGCGGCTTTTGCAACTTCGGCCGTCTCTCGGGGCTCATGAGTTTCGGCTCATACCGCGACCCCAACGTCACATCCACCCTGGCCGCTTTCGACGAGTGCGGCAAATTCCTGGAAACGGTGAGTCTGGACCGTGGCGAGCTCTTGAAGGCCATCATCGGCACCTCAGGCGACCTCGACCCCTATCAGCTTCCCGATTCCAAGGGCTTCACGGCCCTGAGTCAGCATCTGGCCGGGGTGACCACGACGACCCGGCAGCGCATCCGCGACGAGGTTCTGGCCACGGACGAGCGCCATTTCCGCGAATTCGGCACGTTGCTGCGCGAAGCCGCGCCTGCGGGGCTGGTCTGCGTGCTCGGCGGTGAAGACTCCCTGACCAGGGCCGCCTCCCAGGGCCTTGACCTTACGCGCACGATCCGTCTGCTTTAATCGGATTTATTGTGCTCCTGATGGCAAGGCCGCGCGCTGCAAATCTGCGGCGCGCGGCCTTTTTGCATGCGGCGCGCGATCCATAATTCTCCGGCGTGGTCCATGCATACCCGGCCGGTGGTTTTTTGAAGCTCTTATGAGGCATCCTTTGGATCTGTCTGCCGCATGACTTCCGGTGGCCTGGAGCGCCTGCGTCTGCTTTTGCGGCATGTGTCATGATTTTAAAAATGTTTTGATAAATTACGGCGTTCGTGGCATTGCTATGAAACGCAAGCCCTGCCGATGAGTCGTGAACGGACGGGCTTCAAGAACGCGGAGAATCTTGATGAATGACATGAAGCTGGGCAGTTACACATTTCCTTCGGACGAGCTGCTTTTTGCCGCCGAGCAGGAACCGGCTCTTTCCCGGGCTGTGCCCGGCTGGAAGCTGCTCATCGTCGATGACGAGGAGGAAGTGCACGTCATCACCAGAATGGTGCTTGAAGGGCTGACCTTTTCAGGCAAAGGCCTGACTTTTCTGAGCGCGTATTCCGGAGTGCAGGCCCGGGAGCTTATGCGCGAGCATGGCGACATCGCCGTCGTTCTGCTTGATGTGGTCATGGAGACGGGCCAGGCGGGGCTTGAGCTTGTCGAATTCATCCGCTCGGAGCTTTGCAACCGCTGCGTCCGGATCATCCTGCGCACGGGCCAGCCCGGCCAGGCCCCGGAGCGGGAGGTCATCACCCGCTACGACATCAACGACTACAAGCACAAGACGGAACTCACGGCCCAGAAGCTCTTTTCCACGGTGACCACGGCCATCCGCTCGTATCGGGATTTGCACGTCATCGAGAAGAGCCGGCAGGGCCTGGACCTGATCATAACCTCCACCAGGGGCCTCTTTGAACGACGTAACCTGGCGCTTTTCGCTCAGGGTGTCCTGGATCAGATGAGTTCTCTGCTACGGGTCAACGAGGACTGCCTTTTTCTGCATTCTCCTTCGGGATTTGCGGCCACGGTCCGGGACGGAGACATCGCCGTTCTCGCAGGGACGGGAGAGTTCGGTCACTGCGGATCGGAAGCGCCCGCCTGCCTGCTGGACGACAGCGTGACCCTTGTTTTGCAGCAAGCCCTGCGGCAACGGGGGGGCGTCTTTGCAGAGGACGCCTTTGTGCAGTATTTCCGCTCCCGGCGCGGGTCCGAGAATTTGCTCTATTTTCGCCTGGACCGGTCCCTCAACCCCTTCGAGCGCAGGCTGGTGGAGGTTTTTTCCAGGAGCGTAGCCATCGCGCTGGACAACATGCTGCTGAACACGGATCTGTTGCACAGCCAGAAAGAGATCATCCTGACCCTGGGCGAGTGCGTCGAGTCGCGCTCCAAGGAGACGGCGGGGCATGTGCGCCGGGTCTCGGAATGTTGCAGTCTGCTGGCCTCAAAGCTTGGCCTCGACTCCCTGGAGGTGGATCTTGTGCGTCTGGCATCGCCCATGCACGACGTGGGCAAGATCGGCATCCCCGACTCCATCCTGCTCAAGCCCGGCAAGCTGACCACGGAGGAGTTTGAGATCATGAAGACCCATACCCTGCTGGGCTATCAGATTTTGAAGGGCTCCAGACGGCCCATCATGCAGGCCGCGGCGGTCATCGCCCACGAGCATCATGAACGCTGGAACGGAACGGGTTACCCCCTGGGCCTTTCCGGGCAGAATATCCACCCATACGGACGCATCGTCTGTCTGGTTGACGTCTTCGATTCCCTGCTCTCGCGCAGGGTCTACAAGGAGCCTTGGCCCCTTGATCAGGTGCACGACTTCATCCTCGCGCAGCGTGGGGAAATGTTCGACCCGAACATGGTCGATACGATGATGAGTCAGCTCGATGCCTTTGTCGCCATCCGGCAGGATTTTCCCGATTGATTCCACCAACCGGAGCCTTTTTAATGAAAAGCGAGCATGCGATGGAAGAAGTCCATTTTGCCGACGAGACTCCTCCCCAGAAATCCGAGAGCGAGGAGCTGTGGAAGGTCATGATCGTGGATGACGATGACTTCGTGCACAAGGTCACGGAGTTGACCCTCGGGGTATCATTACCAGAACGCCCCCGTGCGCTATCTGCATGCCTATTCCGGAGCCGAGGCGCGGGCGCTCCTGTGTGAACATCCGGACACGGCCGTGATTCTGCTCGATGTGGTCATGGAGACGGAAAACGCCGGGCTGGAGTTCGCCCGGTACGTGCGCCAGGATGCTAACAACTCTTTCGTTCGCATCATCCTGCGCACGGGTCAGCCGGGGCAGGCCCCCGAGCGCAAGGTCATCACCGAATACGATATCAACGACTACAAGCATAAGGCGGAGCTGAGCGAGCAGCGTCTGTTCACGGCCATCACCGCGGCCATCCGCTCCTACCGCGACCTGCGCACCATCGAGCTTGGCCGCCTTGGCCTGCAGGAGGTTATTTGCGCCTCCGCGGCCCTGTTCGCGGCTTCCTCGGTACAGGATTTTTTTGTTCTGGCCCTGGAACATATCCTGCGCATCGGCCGCTGTGTCGGCCCGTGCTGCCTTGAGAACGGCCTGGTTGCGCTGAACGCCGACGGGCAGTTCGAAATCCTGGAATCGCGCGGATTGCCCCCCGGCGCCGGGGTTCCCACGGCGCGACTGCAGGAGCTCAACGAACGCGCGGCCCGGGAGGGGCGGGTGCTGGTGCTTGATCAGGAGTTTGCGGCCAGATTCTTCAACTCGCACACGGATCAGAACTTTTTCTTCTACGTGTCTTTTGGTCGCCCTTTGAGCGAGACCGCGCAGGGCCTTTTGCATATTCTGGGCGGAAACATCGCCGTGGCCTTAAGCAACCTCTTCCTGACCGAGGAGATCGTGGCCACGCAGCGCGAGGTTGTGCTGACGCTGGGCGAGGTGGTCGAGACCCGCTCCAAGGAGACGGCCCATCATGTCAAACGCGTGGCCGAATATTCCTACGTGCTGGGGATAAAAGCCGGACTCTCGGAAGAGCGGGCGCATCTGTTGCGCATGGCTTCGCCTATGCATGATGTGGGTAAGATCGGCATCCCCGACTCCATCCTCTTCAAGCCCGGCAAGCTTACCGATGAAGAGTTCTCCATTATCAAGACCCACACGGTCATTGGTCATTCCATCCTTAAGGCCTCGCCGCGCCGCATCATGCGCACCGCCGCGACCATCGCCCTGCAGCATCACGAACACTGGGACGGCGGCGGCTATCCGCATGGTCTGGTCGAGGATGAGACGCATATTTTCGGGCGCATCACGGCCCTGGCCGATGTCTTCGACGCCCTCTCCTGCGATCGGGTCTACAAGAAGGCGTGGCCGCTGAGTGAGGTCCTGGACTATCTGCGAGAGAAAAGAGGCAGGCAGTTCGATCCGTTGTTGGTGGATATTTTTCTGGAGAGTCTGGACGAGATAGAGGCCATTAGCGTCATGTATCCGGAATAGAGGGCTTTATGGGGACAGTTTTCATGACCGATCACGAGCTGCAGGGTGACATCGTGTTTGCCGTCGAGGATGACGCGGGCGCGGCCGTCCGGGAGCGTAAGGCCTGGAAGCTTCTGATTGTGGACGACGAAGAGGACGTGCACAGCATCACGCGCATGGTCCTGGAGGGGTTCGAATTTGAGGACGCGCGGCTCGAATTCCTGAGCGCGTACAGCGCGGATGAAGGCAGACAGGTCCTGGCCGAAAATCCCGACGTCGCGGTCATGCTCCTTGATGTGGTCATGGAGACGCCCCATGCAGGCCTCGACCTGGCCCGGCAGGTGCGTGAGGAGCTGGGAAATTCGCAGGTGCGCATCATCCTGCGCACTGGCCAGCCCGGGCAGGCCCCGGAACGCCAGGTCATCATCAATTACGACATCAACGACTACAAGAGCAAATCCGAGCTTACGGCCCAGAAGCTCTTTACCGCCGTGACCACCGGCCTGCGCTCCTACCGCGACCTGCGGGCCATCGACTCCAGCCGTCAGGGACTCGAAGACATCATTGCCGCTTCGGCCGATCTGTTCCAGACCGACAGCATCGAGCTTTTCGCGCGCGGGGTGCTGATCCAGATGACCTCGCTCCTGCATCTGGAGGACAGCTCCATGTACCTTGGCGATGCCTCAGGGCTCGCGGCCAGGGACAGGCTCGACGATTTCGTCATCATCGCGGGCACCGGAGATTTTTCCAACCTGGAGTCCCGCCTAGCGAGCGAGGTGCTTGATGCGCAGGAGATGGAACTGATCCGCCGGGCCGTGCATGCTGACCAGTGCTTTTTCAGCCGGACCAGCTACGCGGGCTGCTTCGGTGTGACCAGCGATGCGCGGCACGTGCTCTTTTTGCGCGTCCTGCGCGAACTCACGCCCCTGGAACAGGATCTGGTTCAGATTTTTGCGGCCAACGTGACTGTGGCTTTCGAGAATCTGCAACTCAATCAGGAGATCGCGCAGACCCATCGGGAGGTCATCTTCACTCTCGGCGAGGTTGTGGAGAACCGCGCCCTGGCCGGCGGCATGCACGTGCGCCGGGTGGCGGAGATGGCCTGGCTGCTGGGGCGTCAAGCGGGACTGCCCATGGAGGACTGCGATCTTCTGCGTCTGGCCATGCCCATGCACGACGTCGGCAAGGTAGCAATCCCCGACAGCGTGTTGCTGAAGAACGGTCCCCTGGACGAGATCGAGCGCGGCATCATGGAGCGGCATCCGCGACTGGGTTTCGACATCCTGAATCGCTCCGGCAACCACATCATGCAGGCCGCGGCGCGCATCGCCCTCGAACACCAGGAAGCCTGGGACGGCAGCGGCTATCCTGCCGGCCTTGCGGGAGAGAGTATTCACATCTTCAGCCGCATTGCGCGAGTGGTCGATGTCCTGGACAGCCTGCTCAGTCAGCGCGTCTACAAAGAAGCCTGGAGCGTGACCGACGCCCTGGCGCACCTGCAGGATCAACGCGGTCGCATGTTCGATCCGGTTCTGGTCGATACGCTGTTTAAGCACAAGGATGAGTTTCTGGCCCTGCGGGAGAACATTATCCAGCAGAGTCAGGATATTGAAATGGCCCGGCCTGAAAAAAAACCTTGACCGCCGCCTTCGGGTCATCTATCAACCGCCTCTGTCCGGAGGGGTTCCCGAGTGGCCAAAGGGAACAGACTGTAAATCTGTCGTCGTACGACTTCGGAGGTTCAAATCCTCCCCCCTCCACCAGCCGCCAAATCACCCACCTCATGGTGGGTTTTTTTTGGCCCGGGCTTTAGGCCCGATTGTGGACTGGAAACCAGGTAACGGAAGAAGGGCAAAACCATGCTGCCCGGATCCGATTTTTCTTGCGAAAACCTTGTGGGTGTTTCAGAAGAGGATGTGAACACGTTTTCATCCCGGAGGTTTCCATGCGTAGATCAATGTGCTTTCTCCTGGCGCTTCTGTTTGTCTGCGGCTGGTCCGCGCCGCTTTTCGCAGCAACGGACCACTCTGCCCACGGCTTCGACCCCAAAGCATACCATCTGACCCTGACCTCCGAGCCGCAAGCGCCTCAGGCTGGCGAGCAGGTGGTGGTCACCTTGGAGTTGACCGACGCCTACGGGGCTCCCGTGTCCGACTTCGAGATCGTGCATGACAAGAAACTGCACCTGATCATCGTCCGCGCAGGGCTGGACAAGTTCACGCACACCCACCCTGAGCCGGGGTCGGAGGGGACGATGGTTACAGCAATGACCTTCCCGGAAGGGGGGACCTATTATTTTTATGCGGATTTCACGCCTAGGGACGGACAAGGAGTGACGCTCATGGCCGAACTGCGCGTCGAGGGCCAGGGTCCCACCGTTCCGCCGTTGGCTCCCTATGTCCCGGGTATGGTGCAGACCGGCGAGCTGCTGGCGGACGTGGGCGTCTCCCAGACCCAGGGCCTGCACCAAATCAGTTTCAGTCTGAAGGATTTGAGCGAGGCCCCCATCACGGATCTTCAGCCCTATCTGGGCGCCATGGGACACCTGGTAATCCTGAGCGCGGACGGCCAGCGTTACGTTCACGCCCACCCTGCGGACGCCGGCGACCCCGCTACGGTCGCCTTTAACGTCGTTTTTCCCGGACCCGGCATCTACAAGGGCTGGGGCGAGTTCCAACGCGGCGGGACGGTTCTGGTCGTGCCTGTGGTGATGCAGATCAATTGAAATGATGGCGCGGGGCGGCGGGTTGATTTTTCCCTTGACGATGCCCCACGCCTTGGATAGCTACGACTTCGCTGTTTTCGCCAGGATAGCTCAGTTGGTAGAGCAACTGATTCGTAATCAGTAGGTCGAGAGTTCAATTCTCTTTCCTGGCTCCAGTAAAAAATAAGGACTTAGATGTAAAATCTAGGTCCTTTTTTTGTGCGCCCGGCAGGGCGCATTTACTTTGAGGTGCAAGTCCTCTGCGCACCCGACAGGGGGGTAGCGTTATCGAAGTGATCGGCTCGTCTTTGCCGCAACTTGTCCTTTAATATTTTTCGTCTGCCAAATTGTGTAATTTTTCATATAGATTATCAGGCAAATTCACACCTTGGACTCTGGATCTTGCCCTGGTTTCAAAGCGCCGCATCCCTGGAATGCGGGTGCCAGGTTGTTCCAAGATGAAGGAACACAAAGCCTGCACTTGGTTTGCAAAGGATGCGTTAAGACGCTGCACATCCAGCAGGATGAAAGTCTGCCCTATACTTGGAGCTGGGCCATCCGGTTCAAAAAAGGAGCTGGCCTCATAACCGTAATTGGTTCCGTTGACCGTAGCAGCCAAAATTTCTACCATCATCGCCAATGCCGCGCCCTTGGCGTCTCCCATGGGCACCATAGCCCCCTTGAGGGCGTCTTCGGGATCGGTGGTTGGTTTGCCATCGGCGTCTACGGCCCAACCTTCGGGGATGGACGTTATCCCCTTTTCTTTGGCGTTAACAATTTGTCCTCGCGCTACTTTACTTAGCGCCATGTCCACCACCACGGGTTCAAAGCCGGCTCGAGGGCAGCCAAAGGCGATGGGGTTCGTGCCGAAGGTGGCCTTGTTTCCTTTCCAGGGCATCATGGCCGCCGGGGAATTGGTGAAGGCGAGCGCTAAAAGGCCTTCACGAGCCATGCTCTCCACCCAGTGTCCCATGCATCCGCTGTGATGTGAACGTGTGACACCCAGCAAGCCCAGACCGTTAGTCCTGGCAACAGTCAAGGTTTTTTGCAGGCCTTGCGCGATGGCGGGAAAGGCGAGTCCATGGCAAGCATCCACGCGAACCAAGGCCGGAGCGGGTTGACTGATGACCGGGACGGCGTTGCGGTATATTTTTCCAGAGCGTATTTGTTCAACATAGAACGGAACACGTGAAAAACCATGCGAGGGTATGCCATCCAGTTCCGCTAGTACCAGAGGATTAACAACCTCATGGGCTAGGTTATCGGCTATGCCGGCGACACTAAAAATCTTGAGGCCAAGTTCTCGTAATGCGCATTCTTGTATAAGCATGCGTCCCATCCTTGAGAGTCATTTGAAAGACTTGGGCAGAATTGCTCAACGGTAATCTGTACCACGTGGGGTCGAGCGGGATCGAGGGTCAGATCTTGAATATTGAATTTTTGTTTATAATTTTCGCACCATCATCAGTATAACGTAATCCCAAACTTCAAAAGCAGCCTCGGTAAATGATCATCCAAGTTTTGCACTTCTTTGTCGCAAATTTCTATAAGATTGAATCCATACTTATTATAGATATCAATCTTCTGCTGTTTGCGTTTTAAGTACTTTTCATCTTCCTCATATCCCCAGAAAAGACAAAGGGAAGCAAGTCTGCCTTAGGCTTTTCTCAAGGACACGCATGGCAAATTTTATTGCTAGATATTCCCATTTTCTCCTAATTACAAGTTCGATTGGGGCTGGCATTGAACCGGTCGAAAATCAAAACTCCAGCACTCCAGTATCCCCAATAAAACTCACCGTCGAAACCTCTCTCTTCCCAGTCTGCAGAATTTCCGCCTTGTAAGATCCCTTTCTGATTTCAACCTCTTCGCTCTGTCCCTTCCTGATCTCAATGCGGACCACCTCGGCATTCTTGGTGTCGTAAAGCGTCACGTAGGTGTCCTTATTGGCTGAAAGCGTCAGTATTCCGTATTCTTCTGAGCGTGGGACTTTTTTTGGTTTTGGAGGTTCGTGACGTTGAAAAACTACGGCAGCCGCGGGCACCGGTTTGGAAACAGTTATTGATGCGGGCGGCGCTGGCTTATGCGTGGGCGATTTGGAAGAATTCAGGAGCAAAGCCACAACTAGAAAAATTCCAATTATACCTGCGAACTTTAGCAGAACGAGTTGCCGTTCCCTGTCCATCTCGTCCGCGCTGTTCCCGAATTTTCTGTTGAGGTTCAGAACGTGCTGTCTGGATGTCTCTCGGGATCGATCCAGCATGGAACCGTTTATCTTGAGCAGGATGCGCTGCACCTCGTTTTCCGTCATGAGGGGAGTGTTTTTGGCGAGGATATACCTTGGTAGCCGGACGCTGCGGATGACGTTGTCCGGCATGTCCGTCTTGAACTCGGCGTCTCCGGTGAAAACGACCACGGAAAAGAGCTTGTCTTCTCCAATCTGGAGCAGGGATTCGAGTTCCTTGATGTGTTTGTAGTTCTGTCTGAGCGGATTCTGGAACGAATTTTTGCTTTTGCCGAAGGTCTGCGTCCACTTGGGATGGTTCGGGTTGCCGAATATCCAGCCGCCTATGTTTTTGGTTTCGATGACGAAGACGCCGTAGATTGAGACTATGATGTGGTCGATCTGCGTGGTGCCGTCTGCTGTGGGGAGGGTGACGTCGTGGAATTGGCGGTATCGTTCCGTGTCGAGTTGGTTGGTGAGGGCCTGTCTGACCTTGAATTCTCCAAGCCAGCCCTTGAATGATCTTGATGTCAGTATGCCTTTGACAATCACGATGCCGATGAGCACCAAAAAGATCATCCATGCCATGCTTACCAATGGCCTGACGTCCATGATCGGAGCGGACCAAGCGGGGCAGGGCAGAAAGAGAAGTGCTGCTGCGAGTGCGTATTTTTTCATTTTGAAGGAACTTCGTATATGCAAGTTCTCATGCATAAAAATTCTCGCATGCAGTCCTTTAGCAGCACATTTTGGAAGTATCAAGAGGAGATGCTGTATGACATTGAAAAAAAGTTACTACGTACTTTTTTCGATGAGAGACAGGACGAATCCGTCGCCGCAAATGCGTTCGAGCGAATTTCAATGACTGGGGAGATGCGTGGCATAAAAAAAAGGTTCCGAACTGAAGTCCGGAACCTATACGTCCTGGTGCCCCCACCATGACTCGAACATGGGCTAACCGGGATTAGGAATCCCGTGCTCTATCCACCTGAGCTATGGGGGCGGTCCGTTGTGGAGCAAACTCATTAGGCGAGGAGGGGGGTAAAATCAAGTATATTTCATTCTGCGAAAATGTCTTTCCGGGCGATTCCCGTCGCTGCGGCATTAGTGTCTCTTTCCTGGGGAGGGCAGGAACGCGTTGAACATCCGTGCGGCTTTGTGTATTCTTTTTACGTTGCCTGATTTCTCATTTCGGGACAGGCGCGCCAACGAATCAAAACGGGTGAAAATCGATGGGTACATACGTTGCTGCTTCTGAGCCGGGTCAGGATACCTATGGGTCCACGATCTTCGATTACGCCCTGGCCGGGGGCAAATTCGTGGCATTGACCGACGACGCGGTCTTTGTGGAGTTGATCAAGTCGGTCCTGTACCACAGCATGGGATTGTCGCGAAAATCCTTCCATCATTTTTCCCGTCTCGACGACCTCTTCGAGCTCCTGCACCAGGACTCCCAGGCCCGCTTTGTCATCTGTCTTGAGCGCCGAGCGGCGGAGGCGGACATGTCGCAGGTCATGGAGCGCATCATGCGCTTGTGCCCAGCCGCGGGGATCATTGTCCTGACTCAGGAGGTGGACCAGTACACCACGGCGCTCCTGGTGGAGCAGGGCGCGCACAATATCATCACCAAGCCCATTTCCGTTGCCTCCTTCAGCGAGAAGCTGGCCTTCACCATCGCTCCCCAGGGCAAGCTCAGCAAGCTCATCGAAAAGGGCAAGAAGCTGCTTGAAGCCGGTGGATGGGGCGAGGCGCTGCTTGTGGCCGAGGATATCCTGCAGCAGAAGCCGGACAGCGCGGTGGGTTTCATGATCAAGGGTGACGCCTATCTGGGTCTCGATATGACTACCCGGGCCGAAGAGATGTACTTGAGGGCCGTAAATGGCGCGGAACTCTATCTGGCACCGCTCAAACGGCTGTCAACGCTCTACGAGCAGGCCGGGGACGCCGGGAAGCAGCTTGATTGTTTGCGCCGTCTGAATGAGATCAGTCCCCTCAACACGCAACGCATCCTGCATATCGGGGAACTTGAGATAGCCCGCGGCAATACAGTCGTGGCGGAGGAGATGTTCCAGAACGTGATGCGTCTGGCACAGCGGGAGGCTGATGAATTTCTCTCCAACCTGTCGAGCAGGATCGCCGACATCTGCGCCAGCCGCGATCCGGACATGGCCATCCACTATTCCAAAAAGGCCCTCGATTTGCGGGGCGACAATATCACTGCGGCGGACATGGCCACCGTCAATATCCTGGGCATTTCGCTACGCAAGCAGGGTAAATGGCGGGAGGCCATCGCCGAGTACCTGCGCGTGCTGGCCGTAGTGCCCAGCAGCGCGAGCCTGCTCTACAACATGGCCATGGCCTATAGCGAAGGCGGGGAGACCAAGAAGGCCTTGAACGCTTTGCAGAAGTCCCTGAAGATCGATCCCGAGCTGCCCGCTTCGGGCAAGAACGTGGCCTTCAACATTGGCACCATATTTCAGAAGGCTGGTCAAAACGGGACGCAGTTTTTCAAAAAGGCCTACGAACAGGACCCCAACGACAAGGTTCTCTGGGCGGCGCTGAAGCGCTCCCAGGCCCTGCACGAGCGCAACTGACCGGTCGCTTCGAGTCCGCTCGGCAGGCTGCTTTTTTCCATACACAAGGAGTATTCATGGCTGTCCATCCACTTGCCGGCGCTTCCGTGCCGGAATCCATGCGCATAAATGTCCCCCGGCTGATTTCCGACTACTACACCCTGGCTCCGGACCCCTCGCAGGCGGATCAGCTTGTGGCCTTCGGCACATCCGGGCATCGGGGCTGCGCCTTCAAATCATCTTTCAACGAGGCCCATATTCTGGCCATCACCCAGGCCGTGTGCGAGTACCGGGCCTCCAAGGGCATAGATGGGCCACTGTTCGTGGGCATGGACCCTCACGCCCTGTCCGAACCGGCTCTGCGCACGGTGCTGGAGGTTCTGGCGGCGGCGGGCGCGGATTGCCGCTTTCAGCAGGGCTTTGGCTATACTCCGACGCCGGTCATCTCCCACGCCATACTGACCTACAATCGCGGCCGCGCCTCCGGATTGGCCGACGGCCTGGTCATCACCCCTTCGCACAACCCGCCCGAGGACGGGGGCATCAAGTACAACCCGCCCCACGGTGGCCCGGCCGGCACGGATGTCACCGGCTGGATCGAGAAGCGGGCCAACGCCCTGCTCGAAACTCCCGGCGCGGTGCGGCGCATCCCGCTGTCCCGGGCGCTGCGGCAGGGGTTGTGTCGGGAGCATGATTTCATCCGCCCCTATGTCCTTGATCTGGAAAACGCCATCGACATGCAGGCCATCCGCAATGCGAGCATCAGCATCGGCGTGGACCCCTTGGGCGGGGCAGGGCTGCCGTTCTGGGAGCCCATCGCCGAGCACTACGGGCTCGATATCAAGGTGGTCAGCACGGTCGTCGATCCGACCTTCATGTTCATGAGCCTGGACAAGGACGGCAAGATCCGCATGGACTGTTCTTCGGCCTATGCCATGGCCAAGCTTATCGCCATGAAGGATTCCTTTTCCATCGCTTTCGCCAACGATCCTGACGCCGACCGGCACGGTATCGTCACCGCCGGACACGGACTCATGAATCCCAATCACTACATTTCCGTGGCCATCGATTACCTGCTCGCGCACAGGCCGGGCTGGCCCGCCGCCGCGCAGGTAGGCAAGACTCTGGTCACCAGTTCCATGGTTGACCGCGTGGTGGCGTCGCATGGTCGCGGCGTGCGGGAAGTTCCGGTGGGCTTCAAGTGGTTCGTGGATGATCTTTTGGCCGGGACGTGCTGCTTTGGCGGCGAGGAGAGCGCTGGCGCGTCCTTCCTGCGTCGCAATGGCGAGGCCTGGACCACGGACAAGGACGGGATTCTTTTGAATCTGCTCGCCGCCGAGATCACCGCCGTAACCGGCAAGGACCCCGGAGACATCTACAAGGAGCTGGAGTCGCGCCACGGCAGCCCGATTTACGAGCGCCTGCAGGCCCCGGCCAGCATGGCCCAGAAGAAGCTGCTTTCGTCGCTTTCGCCAGAACAGGTGACCTCGTCCGAACTTGCGGGCGAGTCCATCCTGGCCAAGATCACCCATGCCCCGGGCAACGGCGCGGCTATTGGCGGCCTCAAGGTGGTCACGCAGAACGGCTGGTTCGCGGCGCGTCCCTCTGGCACGGAGGATATGTACAAGATCTACGTGGAAAGCTTTCTTGGCCGGGATCATCTGGAGCGCATCAAGACCGAGGCCCAGAACATGGTCGACGGGGTGCTCAAGGGGGTGTGAGACCGCTGAGAGTCGCAATACCTGCGTGAGGAAAAAGCCCGCCATCCGCTGCCGGAGGACGGGCTTTTTCAAATTGTGAGCAGCGGTTTTCAAGACGAAAGGCATGGATTCCCGCCTGCGCGGGAATGACGTGGAGGTGGCCCGTCATTGCGGAGTGCTCTCTGCCAGGAACGCATCAGGACAAAAGAACGCATCAGGACAAAAGAACACATCATTTTCGCCAAGTTTCTTGTCATTCCCGCGAAGGCGGGAATCCATCCTTTGTCCGTATGGAGCGCAACAAAAAACGCCCGCCATCGTTTCCGAAAGCGGGCGTCTTGCAGTCATTGCTGAAAATTACTTTTTCTTCTTGGCCCGTTCCCGGCGCAGCCAGTCGTACCAGGCATCCATGCCCTGGCCGGTGGTGGCGGAGAGGGCGAATATCTCGATGTCCTTGTTGATGGAGCGGGCAAATCCGCTGGCGCGGTCCAGATCGAAATTGACGTAGGGCAGCAGGTCTATTTTATTTAAAATCATGACCTTGGATTCGGCGAAGATGAAGGGATATTTTTCGGGCTTATCGTCGCCCTCGGTCACGCTCAGGATGGTGACCTTGTAATCTTCTCCCACGCTGAACTCCGCCGGGCAAACCAGGTTGCCCACGTTTTCGACGACGAGGATGTCGACGCCGTCCACGCCCAGCTTTTCCGTGGCGTCACGGACCATGGTGCTGTCGAGGTGGCACCCGCCCGCGGTGTTGATCTGCACGGCGCGGGCTCCGGTGGCGGCCACGCGGCGGGCGTCGTTCTCGGTCTGGCAGTCGCCTTCGATGACGGCCATGTTGAATTCTTCCTTCAGGTCGGTCAGCGTGCGCTCCAGCAGGGAGGTCTTACCCGATCCCGGCGAGCTCATCAGATTGAGGGTCAGGATGCCTTGCGCGCTGAGCCGGGCGTTCAGTTCGGCCGCGACGGCGTCGTTGGCCTCAAGGATGTTTCGTACCACATCGACTTTCATGCTTTCCTCCACGTTATTCGGCTTCGATGTTGTCTATGTAGAGTTCACGGCCGGAGATGATCTCATGTCCCAATTCCGTCGTGCATTGCGGGCAGGGCATGATGACTCGCTCTTCCAGGCTGGGGCTGAATTCTTCGCCGCACTGGCGGCAGCGCACGACCATGGGCATGACCTGCGTCTCCATCTTCGCTCCGGCTAAGGGGGTGTTCATGGTCAGCATTTCAAAGCAGGTTTCAAGAGCTTCGGGCACGATGGCCGAGATCTGGCCATAGACAATCTTGAACGAGTGCAGTTTCGTAAGGCCATGTTTAGCCATTTCTTCGCCGATGATCTTGATCAGGCTTTCGGCGATGGACAGTTCGTGCATGTTGACTCCGTTTGGCTTATGAGCGGCGCTCCGTTGCGTAAGCCGTGTCCAGGGCATTGTCCAGAGCAATGCTGGTTCGCGTCAGTGCTCCGCCTGAGAGGGTGCAGCGGTACATTTCCCAGTCCTGATGGTTGATAATGTCGATGACGCCGCGCACATCCGGGCCGACGAGGCGCAGCAGATCTTCAAGATCGCTGTCCACGTCAATGAATACGCCTTCATGCACAAAGTCGAGGATCTGTCCGCTGATCTCGCATTCATAAGCGGACAAAAACTCAAGGCAATTTTTTAATTGATTTTCATCAAGTCCGGCCAGATGGCCGTAAACGCGAAAGTCGTGAGGCATGGGATAGTCCTTAGGGGGTCAGTCGGGAAGAATGAAGCAGGTGTAGCCTTCATGAGAAAGGACAGATACGAGGAACGGATCAGAAAAACGCCGGTCCAAAATGGCGATCCTGCCTGTTCCGCCGGACACGGTCCAGGCCGGAACCTGCACCGCGATGCGGTTTTGCGCCCCTTCGTGCCAGGCGGCCTGGATCATGCCCTGGCGCAGCAAATCCTTGTCGCGCAAGAGCTGCAGCAGGGAATTGAGCGTGTCGGGCATGGTCTGGCCGAAGATCTCTTCGGGATTGCTTGGGTTCATGGCCCGGATGATTTCCAGGTGCGTGGCCACGGGAACGTAGATGGAGTCCCGAGCCCGTGACGGCAAGCGCGAAAGCTCGTTGTATGCATCCAGTTCAATGATCTTGACCTGGGCCTCATCGAGCACTTCGTGCAGTCCCTGGGGCAAAGGAGGGGAGTCCGGAGTCTGTCTGGACCAGATCATGTGAATGCGTTTTTGGCCGCCGCGTTCCATGATGGCCATTTGTGGAGACAAGAGGGTCACGCCGACGCCATTGCGGGAAAGCACCAGTTCCTTGCCGGCGCCCCAGAGTCGAAAATGTTTCGGAAAAGTGGAGGAGAGTTTTTCCAGCACTTCCTGCAGGCTCCAGCGGGGCGAGATGGTGCAGACCTTCATGCCCAATTTGTTGGCGTTTCCGATCCACTGGGCGTTTTTGGGCACGGGACAGAAGAGAACCTTTTCTCCCCAGGGTGCATCCAGCAGCGGGGTTTCAGACATTTTGACGACCAGCCATTCCGATCCAGGCAGGGGAAACATGCTTTCGTCCCCCGGCAAGAATTTGAAACGCATTTGTTCCAGCACCGTTTTGACGAAAGGCAGGCCGGATACGGGCGCGCGTTTTTTTTCTGCTGTTGCGTTTGTTGCGCCGGATTGTTCGGCGTTGTCCGAGTTGCCCGTGATGTCCGTGATGTCCGAAGAAGCCGGGGTCGCTTCGGGCAGCCCTGCCGCAGGTGTTGGAGGAGGTGCTGGTACTAGAGGCTCAGGCGGTTTTTGCCGAGGCTGGGTCGGGGCGGGGCCGTTCCGGACGGGGGCTGCCTGGTTGGGCGCGGCCTGCGTCACGACAGTTTGCTCAGGTTTTGAGGCCTGCGCAGAAGGCGCAGGACGTGGGGCAGGCGCCGTGACTTTTTCCGCCTGGTTTGCGACCGGCAGGATGATCTCCTGCCCGACGCGCAAGGTGTTGCTGTTCGGGATCTCCGGGTTGAGTTCGAGGAACAGGTCGAGATACTGGCTGTAGATCAAGCTGGTTGGCACCCCTTGTGCCTTGAGAATCTGAATCAGCGTATCCCCTGTGCGTACGACGTAGGGCATTTTTTCGTATGATTTCGGCGATGCCAAGGGCGGGGGGCGTCTGATGCCGGAGTCGGCTGCGGAGGACGCTTCGGGAATCTGGATGACCTGGCCCGGCATCAACTGGTTGATGTCCGGGATATGCGGATTCAGAGTCTTGATGTCCGGCAGGATGCCCTGAATTTGCTTGGCGGAGTAGCCTTTTGATTCCAGTATCTTGTAGAGCCATTCCCCCTGCTTGACGATGTGCTCGTCGCCGGGTTTTTGCTCAACGCGGATATTTTTTTCAAAGAAAAGGCGCAGCGGTTTTTCTGAAAATCCCGGCGTTGTTATGCTTGTCAGGAAGCATAGAGCAAGAATAAGAAGAACTGCACGCCTCATAGTTTTCAAGCGGACCTGTTTTTTTGGGACGGTTATTTCCGGTAATGGAACCAAGGATATAGCAAAAAGGATGAAGGCTGTCACTGCACTTTACGTAGAGGGATTCACCCGAACGACTCAAAGGAGAATATCATGTATGTAGGCCTTGCCATGGACAGACATGTCCCCACCATCACTTCTGATACGCTGATTATCAAAGCGGATCGCATGATGGAGGAGAATAGACTATGGATTTTACTTGTTATTGAAGACGGCAAACTCCAGGGATATGTGGCCAAGGAAGATATCCGAGCTGCATTGCCATCCGGCGCGACAACATTCAGCAAGCATGAAATTAATTATCTCTTGTCCAGAATGACGGTAAAAGAGTTGGTGCGTAGCTCCATGCCCACTGTGACTCCTGAGACGGAAATCGAAGTTGCGGCCAAGATCATGCATGACAAGGATCTGGCCGGTTTGGCCGTGGTCGACAAGAAAAACCAGCTCAAGGGGTATATCAGCCGTGGTTCCATGCTGGCCGTTCTGGTGGAGGAAATGGGCCTGGAGCTTGGCGGCTTCCGCATCGTCATCGAAGCCGAGGACCGTAAGGGCCTCATGGCCGAGATTAGCAGGCTTTTTTTCGATCTGGGCGTGAACATTCTGTCCACGTCAACCTTTTTTCGCGGCAACCAGCGCTTGCTGGTCTTTCGTGTGCGCACCGACGACACCGAAGACTTGCAGCGCGTGCTGACCGACAAGGGATACAAGATCGCAGGGCCGGAACGTTTTGAGCAGGAATGGGCGTAGATCGTTTTTTTTCGTTTATTTTCAATTCGAGCAAAAGCGAAATCGGCCACGAACAGTAGGTTCGTGGCTGATTTCGCTTTTTTGGGTCCGGAGGACGATGCCGTTATTTGATATAGGAGCAGCAGTAGTCGGTTACTGCCTGGATTTTGAGGGAAAACCTGGCATTGGCCGGGACTTCGAAAGCCATGCCGCCGCGGATGCTTTTCCAGGCTGTTTCGCCGGGCAGGAGAATTTCCAGCTCGCCGGACAGAATCTCCATCAGCTCCTTCTCGGCAGTGCCGAATTCGTAGTCTCCGGGCAGCATGATGCCCAGGGTTTTTTTTGATCCGTCGGGAAAAACAAGGGTGCGGCTGGTGACCTTGCCGTCAAAGTAGACGTTGGCATTCTTGAGTACGGTGACGTTTGAAAATTCAGTCATGAGTGTCCTCACTTCAGCTTAGAGGTGATGTTGTGGTCGATCCACTGCGGGTCCCACCATTCGATGGGCTGCACCTCAATGCCGGAAATCAGCATGCCGAAGTGCAGGTGGTCTCCGCCGGCCATGCCTGTGGCGCCGGTCTTGCCGAGGACCTGCCCGCGCTGGATCATATCCCCTTTCTGCACGTGGATTTCGCTCAGGTGCGAATACAGGGATTGTAGTCCGAACCCGTGGTCGATGACGACCACGTTGCCATAGATGCCCATGAATTCGGCCAGGATGATGCGCCCGGTGTTGCCGGCCGGAACGGGAGAGGCCGCGAGGGAGGCGAGGTCCACTCCGAGATGGGTCTGATTGTCTACGGCCTCGCCCGCATACTTGTAGGTGCGGTTGTCGGCGAAGGCCGCCATGGGCGCGCTGTTGGGCAGGCGGATGAAGGTGCCATCCCAGAGCTTCTGGGGCACAGTGTTCTTGCCGAGCTCAATCAGGGAGGCAACGTTTTTGGCCCGTAGTTCAGAGTTGACTTTGAGGAAAAGATCTATGGGCAATGCTGCATCTGGGTAGAGGTCCGCGAACTGCCCCATTTTGGATTGCAGAAAACTGTCCGAGATATTGATGTCATCATGTCTGAACTTCTTCAGCAGAGGCCGAAAGTTGAAACCCACGGTGGACTCGTTGCCTGCCAGATCGCTGGCCACCAGGATCGGGGTGACGGCTTTGGGGTCCGCATTGTAGGGCAGGGCGAAAAAGCACAGAAATTTTCCGGGCTGATAGGGGTAGCCGGGGAAAAAGTGATCGCCCAGCCTTATGCCGCTCGTAGCCAGTTCTTCGTTGGTGCTGTAGACCACAAGGCCGGTTCCGCCACGATTGACGTTATGCTGGCCGGAGAGAACGGAAATGACGGGCGGCTTGGAGTCGATATCCAGCTGGCGCACGATCTGAGCCTGGTTGCCACGCCCCAGACGGTGCCAAGAGGTGTCCTTGACCGTGATCGTCAAGGTCAGGGCTTCGTTCCTGAGCCCGGCTTTGGGGAGAGAGAATTCTTCGCGCAGATCCCTGGTTCCGGTGGGCAGAGTCTTGCTCAAGATGTCGATGCTGTTGCTGCCCTGTGTAGCGACAACCTGCAGGCTGCGCAGTGCGGAATCCTTGTCCGTGGCCGTGATGGTGAACACGGTTTTGGTACTGGCCGTGGTTTGTTCCGGGGTCAGGGAAAGAGTCGGCGGAGTCCACTCCGCCTTGATGTAATACATGGCTCCGAGGGCTCCCAGAAGGAGCAGGATGACAAGAAAGAAGGCTGAAGAGATACGGTTTTTCATACCAATGCTCGTTGTTTGAGGTCTTGTATGTGGGGATGGCGGGCTGAAGGCCGCGCAGGTCCGGATGTCAGGCGCGAAAAGGGACGCAAAAATACGCCGCAAACATGAGTATGCTACGGAGGAGGTTCGATTTTGGCAAGTTTTGAGGGTTTTTAAATCTTGATCAGCTGATTTCCCATTTGTTTCAGCATGTTATTGCGGGCGAGGCTTTGTCGCCAGACTTGAGGGATCTGGTCTCGGCCATACCAAGCGCCAGCCAGTTGGCCGTATGCGGCCAAGGCGCGCGGACCATGAGGGAGGCATTTCAGGCTGCCTGCGGCAAAGGACTCGCTGTCGCGAAACGCGCTCATGGCCGCCTGCAAGGAGGCAGAGGCTTGAGATTTGGCTGGGCAAGGAACATCCGAACACAGATCAGCGATCTCGGGACTGAGGTCTTTGGGGAGCTGTGGTCGCAAAATCCGTGATTTTTCTGTGCTGCGCAGGGCCTCGAAAATCATGACCGCCAGAAGCCGGCAGGCGTCCATACTCTGGAGAGATGAGTGCGTGGTGGTGGTTGATTTGACGCATGCATCAAGCATTGCCTCTCTGGAATCCGAGAAATACATGACCACCGGCGCTACTCGGGCCAGGCAGGCATCGCCCTGGGTGTGGCTTTCGTCCTGCGGGTTCCAGGTGCGCTCGAAGCGCAGTATGGCCTGTTTGACAGTTTCGTCTATGAAGTCGCAGGTCTCGGTGGAGCTCAGGTAGCCATAGCGGTACCAGCTTGTGTAGCGGACCATCTGATCGCGCTGGTCGACGGCGCCGATTTCGATCAGGCTCTCGGCCAGGCTGAGAGCCATGGACGTCCCGTCGCCCCAAAGACCTGGAATCAGCGGCGCATTTTCGGATACGCTGGCGGGGCTCGATTTTGCCAGCGCTTCGCAAACCGCAAGGCCGACCAGACTCCCGAGGGCCTTGTCCGATTCAGGCCTTGGCACGATCCAGCTCCTCCTGCTCATATTTGCGCTGCACCTCATCATAGGCGTTGGCCAGTTCGCGCAGAATGGCCAGGGATTGCTGTGCCTCCAGCAGATCGAGCTTGCGGATGGCGAATCCGGCGTGGATGATGACGTAATCGCCTAGGAACGCCTCCCCGTCGAGGAGCATGAGAGAAGCGGTGACGAAGGTTTCGCCTTCGCCGACGCGGCACTGGGCGACGCCGTTTTCGATGGATTCAATCTTGGCAGGAATGGCCAGACACATGATGACTCCTTAGTTCGGGGTGCAGGTTCCGCCGACGGATTCGATTTCGCGGACGACGGACTCTATCATTACGGGCATGGACGCGACAGCCGCTGGTGAAAGTTCCAGGGCCATGGAATCGTAGTCGAAGGGCTCCATGCCGATGACCACGGCTTCGGGACGGTGTCCGACAATTTCGCACATGCCCAGGGTATCGACAAGGTCGGTCTGGTGCATGGAATCTCGAAAGGCCAGACTTTTACGCAGATCTTCACCCAGGAGTCGGTAGACGGAGCCGGGCTTGTCGTCGCAGAGCACCGCGTCGCAGACGATCAGGTAGTCCGATTCGAGGATCGGCCCCATCAGCTTGGTGCCCAGGGTGCCGCCATCCATGAGGGTGACGTTGTCCGAAAATTTGAATTTTTCCTGCATTTGCTCAATGCAGCGCACACCGATGCCTTCATCGGTGAAAAGAATATTGCCCACGCCAAGAACGAGAATGCGTTTGTCAGTCATGAACGTATCCATGTTTGAGAAATTAAAAAGAAATGCTACGCAAATTTGTGGGTTGATTCAAGGAAGGAAAGGGCCCCGAAATCGGGGCCCTTGTTTTTTTTACAGGATCTTGAACTTGCGGACCTGGTTGGTCTTCGAGTCGATGACGTGCACGCCGCAGGCGATGCACGGGTCAAAGGAGTGCACGGTGCGCAGAATTTCCACCGGGCGTTCGGCATCGGCGATGGGCGTGCCGATGAGTGCTTCTTCCACTGCGGACATTTTGCCGTTTGAGCAGCGCGGTCCGAAGTTCCAGGTCGAGGGTACGACGAGCTGGAAGTTCTCGATCTTGCCGCCTTTGATCTTGATCCAGTGGCTGAGCGCGCCACGGGGAGCATTGACGTAGCCCACGCCTTCGGCCTCGTCGGGCATGGTCCAGTCCTGGTAGATCTTGTTGTTGCCACTCTTCACGTTCTCGGCCAGTTCGTTGACCCAGTCCATGAGCTTGTCGGCGATAACCTTGGTCTCGATTCCGCGAGCGGCCGTACGTCCAAGAGTGGAGAAGAGAGCCGGAGCGCCGACGCCAAGATAGCCGAGCACGTAATCGACGAGCTTCTTAACTTCCGGATGTCCCTTGCCGTAGGCGATCAGAACCGTGGCCAGGGGGCCGGTTTCAACGGATTCGCCATTGTAGCGGGGCGCCTTCATCCAGGAATAGCGGTCACGGTCCTCGTAGCTGGTGTACTGCGGCTCGGTCACGCCCGCGTAGGGGTGGTGGGCCTTGTCGCCCTGATACCAGCTGTGGCGGACGTGTTCCTCAATCAGCTTGGGATCGAAATTGCCGACTCCGCCGATGTTGCGGTTCATGATCACGCCCTGGGGAATCCAGCGGCTGTTCATGTCGCTTTCGACGGATGGGAATTCGCCGAAGCTCAGGAAGTTGGTGGTGCCGCCGATGCCCGCCCAATCCTTGTAGTAGGATGCGACGGCCAGCAGGTCCGGGATGTAGCATTCGTCGATGAACTGCTTGGTTTCCTGGAACAGGCCGACGAATTCGGCGATGCGTTCGTTGGTCAAGCTCTCGTAACAGGTCACGCCGCCGACCACGGTGAACTGGGTGTGCGGGTTTTTGGCGCCGAAAACGGCCATGGCGCGGGCAGCCTTGACCTGCAGGTGCAGGGCTTCAAGGTAGTGCGCAGTGGCGATGAGGTTGACTTCCGCAGGCAGGTAGTAGGCTTTGTGTCCGCCCAGGAAGTAGGCGTTGGTGAAGATGCCGAGCTGACCGGAGTCGACCAGACCCTTGACCTTGTCCTGCACGGCTTTCAAATCTTCGGCCTTGGTCACGCGGGTCGAGATGGAGTTGGCGATGGACGCGGCCTTTTTGGGATCAGCGGTCAGCGCGCCGGTGACATCGACCCAGTCCAGGGCGTGCAGATGATAGAAATGCACGATGTGGTCATGCAGGAACTGGGCTGCCAGCACCAGGTTGCGGATCAGGCGCGCGTTGTCGGGCAGATTCTTGTCCACGCCGACGGCATTGTCCACGCAACGGGTGGAAGCCAGGGCATGGGTATAGGTGCAGACACCGCAGGAGCGCTGGGTGAAGTGCTGCGCATCGCGGGGATCGCGGCCTTTGAGAATCAACTCCAGTCCACGGAAAAGCTGGGAGCTGGACCAGACGTTGGTGACCTTGCCCTGGTCCACTTCGACTTCGATTTTGAGGTGCCCTTCGATTCGGGTAACGGGATCCACGATGATGGGTCCCTTGAAGGTTGTATCCATTGGGGTGGCTATAACACCCGGAGCTTGGTTGGGTTTGCAACCGGACATATTTACTCTCCTCTGATTTCAGTAATTGTTGAGCCTTGAGCAACAGCCTTCTTATGCTTCTTCGTAGAAGGGAGAAGCGGCGTCCCAGAAATCGGGTTCACTGCAGCCGATACATGGATGGCCAGCCTGAACCGGCCAGTTCGTCTGGTTGAACTTGACCTTGGGGCAGTTGTTGTAGGTCATGGGGCCTTTGCAGCCGAGCTGGTATAGACACCAGCCTTTGCGGGCCTCTTCCGAATCAAAGGAGGGCGCGAATTCGCCGGCTTCGTAATGTGTCAGGCGCTCGCACTGTTCGTGTACGGTTTCGCCGAAGAACATGATCGGCCGGTTTATGGAATCCATTTCCGGGATGGCCAGACTGTGGGTCAGGAGATGAACGATGGTTCCAACCAGGTTGTAGGGGTTGGGGGGGCAGCCGGGGATGTTCACGGCGTTGACGCCGAGATGTTTGAGTGCGTCGTTGATGCCCTTGGCATCGGTCGGGTTGGGGCTCGCAGCCTGAACGCCGCCGTAAGTGGCGCAGGTGCCGTAGGAAATCACGGCGATTGCCTTGGGCAGGATTTCGGAGTTGATTTCGAGCATGGTGCGACCGCCGACCATGCCGTAAATGCCGTTGTCCTTGGTCGGGATGGCACCTTCAACAACGCAGAGGAATCCATTAGGGGAGTTCACGGCCGCGTGCAGCGCTTCTTCCGCCTTGTGGCCGGCGGCTGCCATGATGGTTTCATGGTAGTCGAGGCTGATAGTGTCCAGAATCAGGTCGTCGATAAAGGGACGAACAGCGCGGAGAATGGATTCAGAGCAGCCTGTGCATTCCGCGTTATGCAGCCAGACCACGGAAGGACGCTTGGGAGAAGTCAGTGCCAAGGCGATTTTATTGGCAAATGACGCCTCCATACCCATGACCGCAGCGATTGTGGTGCAGAACTTCATGAAATCTCGACGGGAGACCCCACTTTTTTCCAACCGTTCTTCGGCCCCGGGTTTGCCTAAACCTACAGAAACCTTCATAACACACCTCCATCAGTGTATGAATAAAAGACAGGTAACAATTGTTGTTGACCTGTCATGTCCACAATCGGCAAGGATGTTCGTCGAATAAGTGTTGTTGACCCGTGGTGTCCACAATCAGCAAGGATGTCCGGTGAATATTTCCTTTTCTTTCTCGTTACATGGCTCTTTATGGGAGGTCAATACGTAGTCAAAAAAAAATGATGTAGTATCACAGTTTTAGATATAGAAGGCGCCAAGTATCAGGGAGGCTGATTTGAATGTGCTGGTGTTATTATTCTAATATTTGTGTTACGTGTGCGGGGTGCTTTGCCCCGCGAGAGAAGTGGTCAATGTGTTTCTCTATTCCCGTGATTTCGGGAAGTTGAAGGTTCCGATACGGGCATGGCTGCGAAAGGTCTGGTTTTGGGATTGCCGGGAGAGGCTTTTCCCATTCTTGAACTTAGGCAAAAGCCTGCGTAGGGATGTTCATGTCGTGCCACGATGAACGCCGCGCGCGTCCGTCAATCCCGGTGGAAGGAGTTGCCGTATGGACAAGCAGATCATTCTTGATGCCTTCATGTTTCGTCATGCCTGCAAGGAATTTGACCCGGATATCAAGATTTCCGAAGAGGATTTTCTGTTCATTTTGGAAGCCGCACGTTTGTCTCCCAGTTCCTTCGGGTTTGAGCCGTGGCAGTTTCTGGTTGTCCAGGACATGAACTTTCGCATGAAGCTCCTGCCTCACACCTGGGGTGGCAAGGGGCAAATTCCTACGGCGAGTCATTTTCTGGTTTGCCTTGCGATGAAAACGCCTCTGCTCAAGTTCGACAGCCTCGGCATCGCGGATTTCATGCGTCAGATCCAGGAATTGCCCGAGGATCGCATCACCGCGCGCACGGAATATTACGCCACGTTTCAACAGTCGGATTTTCGCCTGCTGGACAGCGACCGGGCCATGTTCGACTGGGCGGGCAAGCAGTGCTACATCGCCCAGGCCAATATGATGACGGCGGCGGCATTGATCGGAATCGACTCCTGCCCCATCGAAGGTTTTGCCCAGGACAAAGTGGACGATGTCCTGGCGGAGGATTTCGGTGTGGATCTAAATGAGTTCGGGGTGGCCTACATGCTCGCTTTCGGGTATCGGGCCAAACCTCCCAAGCGGAAGACGCGCAGACCTCTTGAACAGATGGTCCGTTGGTTCTAGACGTGCAAAAAATGTTGAAAGAAGAGAGCACAGTGGCTGAAGACTACACCATCGCGGATGTTTCAAAATATTGCATGGCCACGGACCTGGGGCTTGAGTGCGTCTGCTCAAAGCGGTCCTCGGTCAAGGTGGGCACGGGCAACACGGTCAAAAAGGAAGACAGCACCCTTTATTACTATGCCAAACAGATTGATGACGAGCTGCTGGCCCTGCAGTCGCTCAATTCCAATTGGGCGCCTTCGGGTCCGGCCCTGGAAGTGACCATGCAGGAGCTGATCACACAGTATCAGCCGGAAGTGGACATGTTCTTGAAACAGGTCAAACCCGTCATTCAGAAAATCGCCAAGGCCGTGGCCAGGGGCGACCGGCACCGAAATAACGGGGAGCCCTATTCGGCGGCCATGGAGTACAACAACGCCCTGGGTCTGGATGAAAAAAACGTTCGGGCCTTGTTTGGTCTTGGGCTTACCTACCTGCAATACAATCAGCACGACAAAGCCCAGGCGGTTTTCGAGCAGCTCATCGCCTTGGACGGGTTTGCCTCGGCGGAATACAAACATCTCTTCAATCAGTTCGGAATAGAGCTGCGCAAGCAGGACATGCTGGACCAGGCCTGCCGTTATTATTCCCGGGCCATAGAGGTCTGCGCCACGGACGAAAACCTTTATTTCAACCTGGCCAGGGCTTTTGTACATGGCGGCAGAGCCGGGGAGGCGGAAAATGCCCTGGAGAAGTGCCTGAGCATCAATCCCGGTCATGAAGAAGGGCGGAAGTTCAAAAAATATCTTTGTTCCCTGACGCTGAGTTGATCAGTGTCTCGTGCGGAGCTCGTAAACACCCACGCTCAGCAGCAGCGAGAGCATGATCAGTCCCGTGCCGGTCACGCCCATCCATCCGAAATGCTTGAAACCATGTCCCATGATCGTGATTCCCGCCGACCCGCCAAGATAATACCATAATATATAAAGCGAATTGGCTCTGCCGCGGCTGCAGGAGAGCTTGCGATTCATGCTGCCCACCGCTGCGGCGTGGATGGCGAAAAATCCGGCGCAGGCCATCCCAAGGCTCAGGCAGATCGTGATCAGGCTGGGTACATGGCTGAGCAGAAGCCCCGCCGCAAGGATGAGCGAGCCCAGGATCATGGTTAGGCCGTTGCCAAAGCGGTTGCTGAACTTGCCGGACAGGGGCGCGATGATCACGCCGACGATGTAGGTCAGGTACAAGAGGGTGATGAGGTTGGTGCTGGCCGAGAACGGCGGTGCGCTCAGGTAGAAGGGCAGATAATTGAAGGTGCCCCCGAAAACGAAGAGCGCCCCGAAGCCGACGGCAAAGGTGCGCAGCATGTCGGCCCGGCGCATGAGTTCAAGATAGCCCGGCCCGGTCCGGGATACCTCGCCCGGCCGCTCTTCCCGGGGTAAAAGCAGCACCGCCGCCAACGCCGTGGCCAGAACCATGACGGAGGCTGTGACAAAGGCATAGCGCCAATGCAGGGGCGGGTGAATCCACCCGCCCAGCAGGCGGCCGCCCAGACCTCCGGCCACTGTGGCGGAAACATAGGAGCCCATGACCACGTTCAGACGCTCCACCGGCAGATTTCTGGCCAGATAGGTGGCCAGGCAGGTGGTCAGGGCCGGGATGAAGAGCCCCTGGAGCAGGCGCAGGGCGATGATGACATCAATGTTGCCGACCATGGCGCAGGCAATCCCCGCTCCGGCGACCACAGTTCCGCCCAGGATGATGAAGGGCTTGACCGGGTACATGTCGGCCAGACGTCCGAAGACCAGGGTCGAGATAGCCACGCCGAGGATGACCATGGACACGGTCTGCGCAGCCTTGGCAATGGAAACGCCGAACTCGGCCTGCAGCACCGGCAACACGGGCTGCACCAGGTAGATGGTGGTGAAACTGGCCGAAACCAGAGCGAAGACCAGGGCCTGCAGGGCCAGGGGCGAGATGCGTTTCAAGGCCGGGGTCATTTTTGCGGCGCGTCACGTAGCCACATGTGTACGTGGGGGATGCCCGCTTCTTCAAATTCCTCCCCGCAGGCGGTGAAACCGTGCCTGCGGTAGAAACCCGTGGCCCTGGTCTGGGCATGAAGCTCGAATCTGGAAAAGCCGTCTTTGCGGCATTGATCCAGCATGAATTGCAGGAGCTTTGCGCCCACTCCCCGGCCGCGCCAGGCGCGGCGTACGGCCAGACGCTGCAGGAAGGCTCGGTCGCCCTGGTAGCGGATGCGGCCGCAGGCCAAGGGCTCGCCGTCTATTTCCCCAAGAACGTGCACGGCCGCAAGATCGTTTCCATCCATTTCATCGACATGCGCGATACCCTGTTCTTCCATGAAAACGATGGCCCGGACCATGAACACCTGGAGCAGTCCGTCGATTGTGTGCACTCGTTTGAACATGAGCTTTCCTGTGCGCCGGACTGTTGCCCGGCGCGGTATTGGCTATTTACCTGGTGCGGTCGTCTGGTTTGCCGGAACCTGCGTCTGCACCGGGGCTTCCGGCGTGGCATTTTTCTGCTGGCTTGAGAAGAGTGGGCGCGCGTTGGCAAATAACTGCTGGATGTAGCCCTTGTCCCAGGCCATCCCGAGAGCCATGAAAAGGGCCAGCAACACGGCCCATTTTTTCCAGGGCGTCTTTTTTTCCGCAAAGGGGTCGACCGTTGACCGCTTGGCGCCCACGGGCAATTCGGCCAGCGTGGTCAGGGTGGCTCCGAAGGGGATGTTGATGCGCGCCTTGGTGTTCACGGCCCAGCCGCCGGCATCGAGTATGGGGGCCAGATTGCGCTGACGGAGTTTCAAGTAGGCGATGATCATGGATGGGCCGGAAATCATGAGGATCAGACCGCCGATAACCAGCGGCATCTGCCATACGGCCATGGTCAGAAATCCGCCCATGACCGATGCCATGGCCGTGCCGATGGCGCCCAAAGCCAGACCGATGGCGGCGAAAATGCCGGCGAACTTACCCACGTCGAAGGGCGTCGGCGGTTTGGCAGGATCGGCGCCCGTTCCGAAGCCGGTCAGTTTCGATCCGGCGGCCGTATTAACGGCGTTGTCCTTGGCCGCGGCGAATTTCGCGATCTGCTCCCCGATCATGCGGCCGAGGCGCTTGTAGGGTGAAAGGAAAGCCTGGCGCACGCTGATGGGATGTTCGACGATCTTGACGATGGTCGCATCCCAGTCTTCGCCGGTGCGGTCATAGAAAATGCCGTTGCGGCCGACCATGAGGTTGTCGGAGTCGCCGCCGGTGAAGGCCGCCGCGATATGCATCTGTTCGTTGCTGCTTCGCCGCGTGCAGCGGCAATAGGCGAGATAGGTCTGGCTCAAGACGGCCAGGGTGGCGTGCGTGTCGGGATTGGCCACGCGCACGCAGAGCTCGCAGGCCCGGCCATCCAGATACAGGGTGCCCGCCTGGAAAATGGCCTTGCGGTCCCGGGCGTAGAAATCGCGGAAGGCCACGAAATTGTTGAGCAGGACCACAAGATCGCGGGTGAAGTGCACAAGGCGCGTCACCCCTTCAAAGCTCTCCACCTGTTCGGCCAGGCTTAAATCCTCGGTGATGAGCTTTTCCAGTTCCTTGCGGCTGTCGCCGTCAAGAAGGTCTTGAAGACGCCGGCTATCCAGGCTTTCCACCTCTGACCCGGTCTTGGCGGCCAGCCAGGCCTCGTGCGGCTCAAGGGTCGATTTGATCTTCTCCCACTGAGACTGCTCGAGATTCTCCGCATCGCCGAAAAGGGGGACAACTACCAACGTTTTGAATGTCGCCAGGGCCCGCGCCCAGGCGGGATTGACGCCTGTCTCAAGGGGCAGGGGGCGACCCGCCTCAACTCGCGCCAGGGGAAAGTGCTCCAGGTCCGCATCCAGACGCAGTTCATTGGGCGAGATGGCCTCGTAAGCCATCAGCGCGGGGTTCAGGGCGTCCTCGGCCTTGGGATCGAAGGCGGCCAGGTCGCAGCGGATGAAATAGTCATCGAGTTTGGTCCGCAAGCTGTTTACGATGTTCCGCGCCGCCGAGGTGTTTTCCCCGAAGGGCAGGATCGTCTGCGCATTTTCCTGCGCCTGGCGCAGCCACCCCACGTAGAGGGCGGTGGCCTGGTAGAACGCCTCGACCTGCTCTGCCGATATGCCGGGCGCGCCGCCGCGATCCTGCACGCTGCCGACGCAGGTCATGATCTCCTCGATGAGAATTTGCGTGGCCTGGTCGCGAGCCGAAATGGGCGTGATCACCCCGTCGCCGTTGAAGGGGGATTCGTGCAGCAGCGCCTCCGTGCCGGCCACGTGCTCGATGGTGATGGCCTCCGCTCCTTCCTGGCCCAGAAAATTCTGGATCTGCTTGGCCGAGGCCAAAAGCCGCCGACCTTCAGGGATGGAGTCGTCTATGGCCGCCAGCGGCAAAGAGGAGCTTGCGGCCATCACCGGACGAAGGTCGCGCAGCATCGTGCAGACCCAGTCCACGGCGGCCAGGATCTCGGGGACTCTGACCCGGTCGTCGCCATTGGTGTCGAGCATGGCCAGGGTGCGCGGATCGAATTCAAGCCTATCGACCGGACAACTTAAGGCCGCCCACAGCTTCTGATCCAGTTCGCGCAGATGCAGAAGATCCTCTGCGGTGTCGAGCCGAACCTGGTCAAACCCGCCAACGCGGAAAAAACGCCAGCGGTGCGAGGAAGGCGATCCTATGTCCATGCAGTGCTCCTTGTGTGACGACATTTCGGGTGCGGCGGTGCGGATATTTCTTACGCTCAACACGGAGCCTATATCAAGGGTGAAAGTCCGTCATACGTGGATCGTATACTCCTGCGGTGAAGCTTCGGCCAGTGTCTGACAGCCCGTTTTGTCGGTGCCGATTTATGCGTGAAGAATGCGTGTCAGTGCGGCTATCTTGCCCCGGATGTCGGGAGCGGCCGTGATCTCGGTGACCAGCGCCATGCAGCGGGCGCCGTGTGTGGCCACCTCGCGAAGGTTGTGCTCCTTGATTCCGCCGATAGCGACAAAGGGCAGGTTCAGGTTGCGCACAACGAAATCCAGGTACGCAAAGCCCACGGGCGCGCACACGTCTTCCTTGGTCTGGGTCGCGAATACCGGCCCCACGCCGATGTAATCCGCCCCTCGGGCCTGTGCCGCAAGGGCCTGCTCCGGGGAATGGGTCGAGAGGCCGATGGCCATGTTTTCGCCCACCAGGCTCCGCACGGCCTCAAGCGGCAGATCCTCCTGGCCCACATGCACCCCGTCGGCTCCGACCAGTAGAGCCAGATCTATGTCGTCATTGACGATGAAGGCCGCGCCCGCCTCGCGGGTCATGGCTCTGAGTTGCAGGCACTCCTCGTATTTGAGTCCCATCTTTTTCGTCTTCTCGCGGTATTGGATGATGCGTATTCCGCCGTCCAGCATGGCCTGGACCACGTCCGCATTGCGGCGTCCAAGGGAGAATTTTTCAGCGGTCAGGCCGTACAGGCCGCCGATCCGCATCAAACTGGTCACAAGCTCACGTCCGTTCATGTCCGGTCCTTATAAAGAGTGTGAAAATGCTTCAGAATCAGGTCGGCCTGCATGGCCGCCGCCATGCCCACGCAGGGTGACATGGGCGGATTCGGGATGTCGCATGGCGTCCTGTGGTCGCCGACAATGATGAGACCCGGCCGCACAGTCCTGACCGTCATGCTCCCTGCGCGGCCGAATCCGCCGATCCCCGATGCCCCGACCACCAGCCGGACCTTGCTTGTCATGGCCTCGACGATGAGTTTCTTGGTGCGCGGATCATCCACGGCCTCGACCACGGCGTCGCAGGACCCGAAAAGGGCGGACATGTTTTGGGCGTTTACATGAAGATGGTGGGCTGTGATCCTGGCCGCCGGGTTGATGGCCAGCAGGTTGTCCTGCAGGGTCAGGACCTTGGGGCGTCCGACCTGCGCCAGCACGAAATGCTGGCGGTTCAGATTCGAGGGTTCCACCGAGTCCGCGTCGGCCAGAATCAGATTTGCGAACCCGCTGCGGATCAGATGCACGGCGCAGTTGGACCCCAGCCCCCCGGCTCCGATTATTCCGATCTTTACGGAGCGCAGGAATGTCAGGAAATCCTTGTCCAGATAGCGTGTAAGGCCTTGCTCGAAGGTGTTCACGCGCTCCCCTCCATTGGTTCCCAGTCCTTGAAGATGGTCTGGTATCCGCGCTTGCGCAGAGACTCCTTCATCTCAGCCACACTGCGTGAGTCGGAGATCTCGAACTGTCCGGTTTCGGCGGGTTTGGCGTGGCCGCCCACGGCGGTGCTGACCCCCGCCGACATGCGCGTCACCCCCAGCGGCAGGATGTTGTCGCGAAAATCCGGGGCTTCGCGGGTGGAGATAGTGATGGACAGGCGCGGCAGGAAGATGCGCAGGGCGGTCATGGCCTGCACCAGCTCCCGGTCGGAAACCACGCAAGCCGGTTGAAACGCTCCGGCATGGGGGCGCATGCGCGGCAGGGACACGGCCACATCCACGCCGGGGTAGCGCTTTTGCAGCCAGGCCGCGTGCAGGCCGGTGGCGTAAATTTCCTGCCGCCAGTCGGTCAGGCCCAGCAGCGCGCCGATGTTGACCACACGCATGCCCGCCTCGGCCCCGCGCTGCGGGGTGTTCAGGCGGAACGTATAGTCCCGCTTGGGTCCGGCCGGGTGCAGCTGGGCATAAAGGACCGGGTCGTAGGTTTCCTGAAACACGGTCAGGCCATCCACGCCCGCCTGCACCAGCCTCGCGTAATCAGCCGTTTCCATGGGATAGACTTCTAAGGATATGGACGGAAACAAGGGGCGTAGGACCCGCACGCACGCTTCCAGATATTCCACGCCCGCCTTGCGCGGGGCCTCTCCGGTCAAAAGGAGCAGGTGCTTTAAGCCGGTGGAGGCGATGGCCTGCCCTTCCGCCCGGACTTCATCGAGGCTGAGCTGGCTGCGCGGGATCGTGTTCGGGGCCGCGAACCCGCAGTAACGGCAGTGATTGGCGCAGTGGTTGGAGACGTAGAGGGGAGTGAAGAGGCTGATGGTGCGGCCGAAATTGCGCAGGGTCAGCGCGTGGGCGCGTCTGCCCATGGCTTCCAGATGCGGGGCCGCAGCTGGGGAGAGCAGGGCCAGGAATCCGGCTGCGTCGACGTGCTCCTGGCCGACAATGCGACGCACATCATTCCCGCTCACGGCCTCAAAATGAAGCTGCAGGGGCGTTTGGCTCAGGCGCAGGGCCTCGGGCAGAAAGCTCATGATGCGCCTTCCGTCTGGTCCAGAAATCCGGTCAGGGGCGAAGATGCCTGCGCCAGGGTGGCGACGGCTCCGGGCCCGGCAAGCCAGGCTTCGCGGCCCGCGGCCACTGCCCGTCCGAAAGCCCGGCCCATGAGCACTGGGTCAGCAGCCGTGGCGATGGCCGTGTTGACTAGGCAGGCCGCCGCCCCCATCTCCATGGCCTGGCACGCCTGGCTGGGAGTGCCGATCCCTGCGTCGACAATGATGGGCAGCTCCATCTCCTCGATGAGGATGCGGATCATCTCTTCGGTTCGAAGGCCGCGGTTGGTGCCGATGGGCGCGCCCAGCGGCATGATCGCCGCCGCTCCGGCGTCGGCCAGGGAACGGGCCACATAGAGGTCGGGGTTCATGTACGGCAGGACCACGAACCCGTCCCTGGCCAGGATCTGCGTAGCCTTGGCAGTTTCATAGCCGTCGGGCAGAAGGTAGCGGTTGTCGGAGATGACCTCGATCTTGATCCAGTCCCCGCAGCCCATGGCCCTGGCCAGACGGGCAATGCGCACGGCCTCGTCGGCGTTGCGCGCCCCGGAGGTGTTGGGCAGCAGCGTCATGTGGGGTGGGATGTGGCGCATGACGTTGTCCACCTTGCCGTCCAGATCCACCCGGCGCAGGGCCACGGTGATGACCTCGGAGCCGGAGGATTCGCATACAGGCGCGATGAGCGCGTCGTTTCCGTACTTGCCCGTGCCGGTGAAGAGGCGGCTGCCGAGGCGCTTGCCGCCGATTTCGAAGATGTCGGTATGGTTCATATTGGTTCTCGCTGTTTGCGGTGTGAAGGAAGTGCAGCTCGCCATGGCCGGGACAGGTTCAGCCTCCGCCGACAAAGCTCAGCAGTTCGAGCCGGTCGCCGGCGCTTAGGCTGGTGGACACGAATTTTTCGCAGGGCACGATGTCCTGGTTCAGTTCGGCTACGACCACGGATGGATCGAGGTTCATGGAAAGGAGCAGTTCGTGCAGGGTCCGGCCGGGCTCGATATCCTGCGTGCGTCCGTTGACGGTGATGTGCATGGTTGCCTCCGCGTTGTGGTGCAAGCGGGAGAGGGCGCAAAAAGAAAACCGCGCCGGGGAGGGCGCGGTTCGATGAATGGATGTTTTCCGGAACCAGCTTTCCTACGGCAGCATGATCTGCGTCAGGTCGTAAGGGTCGGGAACGTGTCCCCTCTCAGCCCATCGGGCTCCCCCAGCTTGTGAGGTGTAGCTTTATGCGGATCGGGTGGTGTTGTAAAGGTGGTGGGGGAAGCGCAAAGCCTAGATAGTTTGTTGCGAAAACTGGCAGGCCAGACAGGTCAGGCAGGCCAGACAGGTCAGGAGTGGCGTTGCGGGGCGTTTCGGACAAGGGCCGCCGAAACTCCCTCTCCGGCCTCGTAGAGTTCAGCCGTCGCCCCTCTGACCAGCGGCTCGCACTTCGGGCGAGACGCGACGACTGAACAAACGATGCCTGGATCGGTCAGACAGTCGGCGGCCCTTGTCCGAACCACCCCGCAACGCTGCCGCACGATTGAGGCTCCGTCGTTGCATTGCAAAGAAAATGGAACTCGTCTCCGGCCTCGTAGAGTTCAGCCATTGCTCCGATGAATATTCTTGAAATTGCCGTCCAGGATTCGAGGGGAGCGTCGCCAAGAGTCGTCATTCCCGCGAAGGCGGGAATCCATCCATTGAATATCTTGTGAATATTCTTGAAATTGCCGCCCAGGATTCAGGGTCTCGCCGCAAAAAATCGTCATTCCCGCGAAGGCGGGAATCCATCTTTTTTAATGTGCTGAAATAAAGAATATTCTTTATCAGAAGAATGGCTTCAGGGCATGCCCTTCGTCATCTGAGAGAAGGGATGTTTGGTCGCAGAATTGTGGAAAAGACCGGGCAGAGGGGGAGCCTCTGCCCGGTATCGTTTACTTGGCGTATTCGTACCTTTTGGTCACGCGGTCCGAGATTTGGGCGTAGGCGAATCCGGCCTGGCGGGATTTGGCGAATCGTTCCTCGGCTTCCTGGCTGCACATGTCGCAGCCCTGGACCGGGACGTGCAAGCCCAGTGATTTTGGCGTCTTGGCGGTTTCGCTCTCGACGACGAGGAGGCCCGGACAGTGCGGACAGTCCTTCAGACGCTCGACCTGGGTCTCGGTAATGTCGTCGGTGTCGTAGTAGATGGAGCGGCGGCGCACGAAATATCCGCTTTCGCGCACGGCCTCCGAGGGCCGGGGGTTGAAGTAGACCTCGGGCAGCTGGTCGCACAGGGCCGCGAGGTAGTCGATGGTGGATCTCTGTTCGCGGATTTTTTCGCGGTCCAGATCAGGTTCCTGCACGGCGGAGAAATCCACTCCGGCCAGAGCCAGGCTGATGCCCAGGTTGACGTAGGGCAGCGCCCCCTTGATGGCGTATCCGCCTTCGAGCACGGCAATGTCGGGCCTCAGCATCTGAGTCAGCTTTGCATACCCCTGGGCCGTGAAGTTCATGTTGGTGATGGGGTCGGAGAAGTGGTTGTCCTGCCCGGCGGAGTTGATGATCAGGTCCGGCTTGAAGTGATCGAGGATGGGCATGACGATGCGTTCCACGGTCATGAGATAGCCTTCGTCCGAGGTGCGCGGGGGCATGGGTACGTTGATGGTCCGGCCCAGGGCCTTGGGGCCTCCTGCCTCCGAAGGGAAGCCCGTACCGGGATAGATGGTGCGGCCGTCCTGGTGCAGCGAAATAAAGAGCACGTCCGGGTCATGCCAGTAGATGTCCTGGGTACCGTCGCCGTGGTGGCAGTCCGTGTCGATGATGGCTACGCGCAGGTTGCCGTAGTTCTCGCGGATCCACTCGATCATGACCGCTTCGATGTTGATGTTGCAGAATCCGCGGCTGCCGTGGACCGTGCGCATGGCGTGGTGCCCGGGAGGGCGGACCACCGCGAAGGCGCGTTGCCTCTCTTTTTGCATGACCAGCTGGGCGGCGCGGATCACGCCCCCGGCGGAGATGAAATGGGAGTCGGTGCAGACCGACTGCACGCCGGGGAAACAGAAGTGGGCGCGCATGATGTCTTTTTCCTCGGCCACCAGGGGGCGGTATTCGCGGATGCCCTCGATGTCGAAGATGCCCTCTTCCCGGAACTGGTCCTGGGTGTAGAGCAGACGCTCCTCCCGCTCGGGGTGGGTGGGAGAGATGGCCCAGTCGAAGGCCGGGAAGAATATGATGCCGAGGCTTGATTGTGCGGTGAGCATGGTCCCTCCGTTCAGGATGCCAGGGTGGTGATGACGCCGGGGCGCATCTGGCAGCGGACGCGGATGTTGCGGCCGATGGTGTAGTGTCCCTCGACCATGTTGAAGGCGTCGGCCTGGATGACCTGGATGTCGCCATCCTCCGCCGGAATGCCCTGGCGGTCGAGTTCGGCCCGCAGCAAGGTGGTGGCGTCGTGCACGGCCTCTTCCAGGGTATAGGTGCGCTTGACGGTCTTGTGAATGCCAAGGCCGGGCACGGTGAAGCTGCCGCGCGAGGTGTCCACGGTCAGGACCAGGGACTGGGTCGGCCGGGTCAGGCACGCACCGATGGCGTTGGCCACTTCAGCGTGCTGCGGGGCCACGACGGGCAGGCCGAAGGTTTCTTCCAGGAGCGGGGCCATGGCCACGGCCGGACCGCCAATGACCAGGATGCTGGTGGGGCGCACAACCCGGTCCTCAAGAATTTCCTGGATGGTGTAGACCGGGCGGGCATTGATGGCCGCCAGGAAAGCGGAAACCCTTTTCTTCAGGATGTCCATGGCCAGGCTGACAGCCTGTTCGGCGCACTCGCGGGCAGAGAGGCCCTGGCTCATGGCCACTTCCTTGATGCCCTTAGCCGAGCGTTCCCGGTCGCCGAAGGAGGCGTGGCCGAGGACGTTCATGGCGTCCATGAGCGCCGGGGCAGGGCCACCGGCAGCCATGCACGGGCCGTGGCGATCCGGACCGACCCGCAATTGGCCATCGCGGGAGCTGATGAACGAGTCTCCGCCAATGCCGATGGATTCGACTTTGAGCGCACGCACCAGGGTCGGGTGCTCGCCGATGGAGATGCCGTCGCGCTCAAGCAGGGGCACTCCGTCGAGTAGTACGGCCATGTCCGTGGTCGTGCCGCCAATGTCGAGGATCAGCGCGTCTTCGGTCACCGGGTAGGTGCTGAGGATGCCCATGACAGAGGCTGCCGGGCCGGAAAAGATGGATTGCACCGGGATCTCCCGAGCCAGCTTGAGCGGCATGGTTCCGCCGTCGGCCTTGACGATGTTGATGTCGGCCTGAATATTCAAGTCTTTGAGGCTTTGCTCCAGGGCGTCGGCAAAGGCGTTGAAGGTCCGCCATACGGCGGAGTTGTAATAGACGGTGCTGATGCGCCGCCCGAAATTCAGCGATTCGGACACGCGGTGTCCCTGGGTCACGAAATCACCTTGAGGAGCGAGGGCTTCGGCAATGGCCGTTTCCTGTTCGGGATTGCGGGTACAGAATTTGCCCACCACCCCGTAGACCCGGATGCCTTCTTCACGACAGCGCGCGGCCAAGGGCTTGATCTGATCCACCCGGGCCTTGGCGGAGATGGCTCCGCGATGGTCGACGCAACCGGACAGGATATGGTACTGGCTGCCCAGAGCGTAAGCGTTCGCGTCGATTCCCGGTCCGGGAATGACGAACATGCCCACTTTTTCGGTGTGGCCGGTGACGATGGAGTTGGTGGACAGGGTAGTGCTCAGGTTGATGGTGCGGATTTCCGCGCCCTTGCAATCTTTCAGGATGGCGCACAACGCCTCGGTGATGGTCGCGAGCAGATTGTCGTGATCCGTGGGGATCTTGGCCATGGCTTCCACCCGGCCATCCCGGATGCAGACGCCGTCCGTGTGGGTTCCTCCGACATCGATTCCGATAAGCATGTCCGATCCTTGGGCTGACTGTTGGCTGCGAAGGTTGCTGCGGCTCCCGGATGTCTCAGCGGTTCTTCAATGATCTTGAGGCTGAGGCTTTCGGGCTTGTGTTTATTTCAGGTCTGTCGCACCCCGGAGCGGGAACAAAGTGGCGGGGCGCAGGCAAGAAACACAAGTTGCTTTTTCAAGTTGCATATTTACCGGACTGAAGACGAAGCGCAAGTAGAATTCAGTAAAAGGAGGGAAATCATGGATGAACAGTTGGTGGACGGTTTTTTGGCCTGTGTCCGGCAGGCAGGCGGTGTGGTGCGTACGCAGTGGAACGACGCCAAGGAGATCACTTTCAAGGGCCGCATCGACCTGGTCACCCAGACCGACCTGGCAGTGGAGAAGTTGCTGCTGGTGGGGTTGCCTGCATTGCTCCCCGGGTCCACTGTCCTGGCCGAGGAGTCGCATGAGTCCCTTGATCCCGGTGCGCTGACCTGGATCGTGGATCCGGTGGACGGCACCACCAACTACGCCCATGGTCTGCCCATCGTGGCCGTGTCCGTGGCCCTGTGGAAGGCCGGGCAGGTGGCGCTGGGCGCGGTCTATGTGCCTATGCTTGAAGAACTTTTTTGGGCCGTGCGCGGTCAGGGCGCTTTCTTGAACGGATCGCGCATCGGCGTCAGCGCGGAAGGGAGCATGCAGAATTCCCTCATCGCCACTGGATTTCCGTATTCCTTCTATACCGAGGTGGATCAGATATGCTTGCGGCTGCGGCGGGTGCTGCTGGCGTCCCAGGGCATCCGACGCCTGGGTTCGGCGGCCGTGGATCTGGCCTACACGGCCTGCGGACGGTTCGAGGGCTACTACGAGACCGGTCTCAAACCTTGGGACACGGCGGCAGGCTGGCTGCTGGTGGAAGAAGCGGGAGGGATGGTGGGGGTGTAAAATATTTTGTGTAAACGGTCAGTTGTCGATAATCGACCCCACAAGGAGACGACATGACCGCACGCAAGCCACTTCCAGTCGACCTGATCGACGCCCTCCTGGCGGACTAC